>LULX01000021.1_pt1 | contig 57121 bp, 56 predicted proteins | sample 729511 | NCBI WGS metagenome assembly LULX01 (sample SAMN03860278, study PRJNA289734) | marine metagenome | biome: seawater column; feature: ocean; material: water; isolation source: Red Sea water column Station 91 - depth 500m | place: Saudi Arabia: Red Sea | collected 2011-10-15 | depth 500 m
ACCTGATCCCATCCCGAACTCAGAAGTGAAACAGACCAGCGCCGATGGTAGTGTGGCGTTGCCCATGTGAGAGTAGGTCATCGTCAGGCTCCTAATACCCAAAACCCCAGCACCGGAAGGTGCTGGGGTTTTTTATTGCCTGAAAATCACGCCCTCACTCACCACAACCCGGTGATATACTTCCTCCACAAAGAACAAACTCTGACAATGGAGTCACCCAATGCCTGCCACTGATCATCTGGTCATCTTTGATACAACGCTCCGCGATGGTGAGCAAAGCCCCGGTGCCACCATGAATAAAGCGGAGAAGCTCCGCATTGCGAAGGCGCTGGAAAAGCTCCGGGTCGACGTTATCGAGGCAGGATTCGCGATTGCGAGCCAGGGCGATTTCGAGGCGGTGAAAGGGATAGCAGAAACCATTAAGGATTCCACGATCTGCAGTCTTGCCAGGGCGCTTGATAAGGATATCGACCGCGCAGCGGAAGCTATCCGGCCAGCCCACCGCGGTCGCATTCATACGTTCATCGCCACGTCGCCTATTCATATGAAGCACAAGTTGCAGATGCAGCCGGATGAAGTGATTGAGCAGGCGGTTCGATCAGTAAAGCGTGCTAGAAGCCATGTGGATGACGTTGAGTTTTCCTGTGAGGACGCCGGGCGCTCGGAGTTGGACTTCCTGTGCCGGATCATTGAGGCAGCCATTGATGCCGGCGCCACCACGATCAACATTCCCGATACCGTGGGCTACGCGATCCCAGAGCAGTTCGGTGAAACCATCCGTCAGCTCATGAACCGGATCCCCAACGCGGATAAAGCCATTTTTTCGGTACATTGCCATAACGATCTGGGTCTGGCTGTCTCAAATTCACTAGCGGCGGTATCCCAGGGCGCTCGCCAGGTTGAGTGCACCATCAATGGGTTAGGTGAGCGAGCCGGTAATGCGGCCCTTGAGGAAATCGTGATGGCGGTCCGTACCCGCCAGGACCTGTTCAACATCGACACTCGTATTGATACCCAGCACATCGTGCCCGCGTCGCGGCTGGTTTCCACCATCACCGGGTTTCCTGTTCAGCCCAATAAGGCCATAGTGGGGGCCAATGCCTTCGCCCATGAATCGGGCATTCACCAGGATGGGGTGCTGAAGCACAGGGAAACCTACGAGATCATGCGTGCGCAGGATGTGGGCTGGCACACCAACAGTCTGGTGTTGGGTAAACATTCGGGGCGCAACGCGTTCCGTACTCGTTTGCTAGAACTCGGGATCCAGTTTGAGACCGAAACCGAACTGAATGAAGCGTTCACACGGTTCAAGGCACTCGCTGATCTCAAGCACGAGATTTTCGACGAGGATCTGCAGGCGATTGCTAGTGATACCCGCCAGAAAGAGGAAGACGGTCGGTATGGGCTGGTCTGCATGCAGGTATGCTCTGAGACCGGAGTCGTGCCCAAGGCCAATCTGACCCTGACAGTGGACGGCAAAGAACATAAGGTCGAGGCGGAAGGTAGCGGTCCGGTCGATGCTACCTTCAAGGCAATCGAATCTCTGGTGGATTCAGGCTGCAATCTCCAGCTGTATTCCGTAAACAACATCACCAGCGGCACCGATGCCCAGGGCGAAGTGACTGTGCGCCTGGAACGCGGTGGTCGGATCGTTAACGGCGTGGGTGCGGATACTGATATCATCATTGCGTCCGCCAAAGCCTACATAGAGGCTCTGAACCTGATTAGTAAGGGCGGAATTCGACAGCATCCCCAGGTTGCTGATGTGTGAGCGTTTGAATTCGGTGAGTTCCGACAGGCGAAGTGAATGATTGGATCGGAAGCAGAGCGTCAATTTTATCTGGGAGCGGCGGGGATACGGATGTGGTATGCCCGGCAGCCGCTCCCGGGTGCGGCGCCCAGTCCAGACTTTGTGTATCCAGAGGAGGGCGCAGCTCCTGAGACAGTTCCAGGGCAGCCCGAGCCGGTAGCCCGTCGGGCAAGTGGTTCGGGCCGCGCTGGCATGGAGAAGCCGACTGTTCCGGATCGCACCGAAGGCGTCGCCCGAATAGCCGATCTGCAGGCATTGATGGGTGGTAACGCTGGCGTTCCGGAAAAGGCGCCGCCGCAGTCCCCCGCAACGCCGTCTTTGCCAGAGGTGCCAACCGAAGCTCCGAATTCAGGGTTTTCTGAGGAAGTGTCGGTGCGACCGTCCCGAATCCCAACCGTGAGTGCCAATCTCATGATCTGGGCGGGGAGCAATGTGGTTCTTATCGGAGGCATGTCCGAGGATGCCAGCGGTCGTCTGCAGGAGACCCTTGCGATGAATATTCTCAAGAGCTTGGGAGAGCATAAGCCCCGGGTTCTGGGCCGTGTGGTCTGGCCCATCTTCAACAATCTGCTGGTCCCCGGGAACTCCGGTCATGACCTTGTTGAGGTGATTCGCCACATTCTGTCGGGTCTGGAGCGTAAGCCTGTTGTTGTTCTGCAGGCCGGAGAAGATTCGGAGCAGGGCTGGGTGGAAGCAGCTCTCGGCCGTGATGCGGCAGTTCGGTTTCCGCACACCCTCGCGGAGATTGCCGGTAACCCGACGCTCAAGCGATCCCTGTGGCAACAAATACGGCCTATGGTCGCCCGTTAATGCCCTATCCGGAAGCCTACCAAAAAGTTCTCAACGCCGATCTGCTCATGCGTCCTCTGGCGCCTGAGGATGTGCCGGCAGTGCTTGATATAGAGCGCCAGGGGTATTCCCATCCCTGGAGCGAATCGGTGTTTCTGGATTGTTTCAAGGACAACTATCGGGTCTGGGGTGCCTGCCATGGCGGCGATCTTGTTGGCTACGCTGTCCTGGCTTACATCGTTGATGAAGCGCATTTGCTGAATATTTGCGTGCACCCGAGAGCCCGCGGCGAGGGCGTGGGACGCTATCTCCTGAGGTACGTTCTGGCAACCGCAGCCCATGAGGGTATGTCCCAGCTGTTGCTCGAGGTCAGGGTCAGCAATCATGCCGCTATCGCGTTGTACCAGGATGAGGGTTTTCGCGAAATCGGTCTGCGCCCCGGGTATTATCCGGCTGCCAATGGACGGGAGGATGCACGCGTTATGATGCGTGCTCTCGGCCAGTGAGTGCTCAAGTGCGAGTTAGCGTCACAGCGGCATAGGGCCTATAATGGCCGCCTTTTCCAGAACATCAGATTCAGGTTGCTTTTCGATTATGTCTAACCTTTCCCAGGAAGTGGCCAAGCGCCGCACCTTTGCCATTATTTCGCACCCGGATGCCGGTAAGACTACGATTACCGAGAAGGTGCTGTTATTCGGCCAGGCCATTCAGAAGGCTGGTACCGTCAAGGGAAAGAAATCCGGTCAGCACGCCAAGTCTGACTGGATGGAAATGGAAAAAGAGCGGGGTATCTCGGTTACCACCTCCGTAATGCAGTTCCCCTATGGTGGCAAGCTGGTGAACCTGCTGGATACGCCGGGCCACGAGGATTTCTCCGAGGATACCTACCGGACCCTGACAGCGGTCGACTCCTGCCTGATGGTGATTGACAGCGCCAAGGGTGTCGAGGAGCGAACCATCAAGCTGATGGAAGTTACCCGCTTGCGGGATACCCCCATTCTCACCTTCATGAACAAGCTGGACCGGGATACCCGGGATCCGGTGGAGCTGATGGATGAGGTTGAAGAGGTCCTGAAGATCGCCTGCGCGCCGATCACCTGGCCTATTGGTATGGGCAAGAGCTTCAAGGGTGTGTATCACCTGCTGCGGGATGAAGTCATCCTCTATCAGTCCGGTCAGGGACACATGATTCAGGACAAGCGAATTATCTCGGGGCTCGATAACCCGGAGCTGGATGAGGCGATTGGCGCCTATGCTGACGACCTGCGCGATGAGATTGAGCTTGTAAAGGGCGCTTCCCACGAATTCGATCAGGAAGCCTTTCTTGCTGGCGAGTTGACGCCGGTATTCTTTGGTACCGCACTGGGCAATTTCGGTGTCGACCACATGCTGGATGGCCTGGTGGAGTGGGCTCCGGCGCCACAGCCCCGAGAAACTGACCAGAGACTGGTCCAGCCTGCAGAGGACGCCTTTTCGGGTTTCGTCTTCAAGATCCAGGCAAACATGGACCCGCAACACCGCGATCGCGTTGCGTTCCTCCGGATCGTCTCCGGCAGTTACAACCAGGGCATGAAGGCCCGTCATGTTCGTATTGGCAAAGAGGTCCGCTTTTCAGACGCACTGACGTTTATGGCCGGGGACCGTGAGCACGCCGAGCAGGCCTTTGCTGGCGATATTATTGGCTTGCACAACCACGGGACCATTCAGTTGGGGGATACCTTTACTGCGGGTGAGGATATGAAATTCACCGGCATCCCGAACTTCGCTCCGGAACTGTTCCGCCGGATTCGCCTGAAAGACCCGCTTAAGGCCAAGCAGCTCCAGAAAGGCCTGATCCAGTTGTCAGAGGAAGGGGCTGTTCAGGTGTTCAGACCTCTGCGTAACAACGACCTGATTGTCGGGGCCGTTGGTGTTCTGCAGTTCGACGTGGTGGTCAGTCGCCTGAAAAGTGAGTACAAGGTAGAGGCGATTTATGAGCCGATCAACGTAGCCACAGCTCGCTGGGTGACCTGCAGCGATGAGCGCAAGTTGGACGAGTTCCAGCGCAAGAACAACGACAACCTGGCTCTTGATGGCAGTGACCGGCTCGCCTACATCGCTCCGACCATGGTAAACCTGAATCTGGCTCAGGAAAGGTATCCGGACATCCAGTTCCACAAGACCCGGGAGCATTAAACGTTCCGGGCGGAGGTGACCGTGCAGCTGATCGACGCCCATTGCCATTTTGATTTCCCTCAGTTCGATGGCCGGCGCGAAGCGGAGCTCGAGCAGGCCCGATCGCTCGGACTCCGCCGACTGGTCATACCCGGTGTCCGGCGGCCAGACTGGGACAGTGTCCGTGACACAGCGCTTGCCCATAATGGCCTGTTCTACTGTCTCGGGATTCATCCCTGGTTTGTTGACGAGCATTCCGAAGAGGATCTGACGGAGCTTCGCAGGCGACTTGCGGCACGGCCCGAGCGCTGCGTCGCCCTAGGGGAGTGTGGACTCGACCGCCTCAAAGGCAGTCTTGAAGTACAATGGCCCTGGTTTGACAGCCAGGTGGCATTAGCGAACGAGTTCGGCATGCCGCTGGTGATCCATTCCGTTAAGGCCCATGACGAAGTACACAGTCTGCTCAACCGTCGGCAGTGGACGGGACGGGCCCTGATTCACGGCTTCAGTGGCAGTTTTCAGCAGGGCGAAAAGCTGGTCGATCTGGGGTGCTTCATCGGCGTGGGAGGCGTAATTACTCACCCCCGGGCCCGAAAGACCCGCGATGCAATCGCAAAGTTGCCACTGGAGGCGCTGGTGCTTGAGACGGATGCGCCGGACATGGCGCCGGAGGGTGTACCGCAGGGGCAGAATTCTCCCCGGTATTTGCCGGACATTCTGAAGGCGCTTGCAGAGATTCGTGGCGATACGCCAGAGCAGCTGGCGCCGGTGTTGCTGGATAATGTGTCCCGGCTTTACGGTTGGTCCGGCGCGGATATAGGGGAATAACGAAACGAGCCGACACAGGGTTGGCTTTCCCGGGTGGTTCGAGTATACTTCGCGCCCTGGCTTTTCAAGGCGATGTCATTATCTCAGCCCCGAATGATGGCAACGCAACACAGGTATGGAACCTCCTCCGGATGCCTTGCATTTACCGGTGGTGGTTTTTAACGTTTCTTTTATAGCGTTCAAGGCGGAATCAATGAAGACTCTGAGTGCGAAACCAGAAACAGTAAAACGTGACTGGTACGTTGTAGACGCAGCCGGCAAGACGCTGGGTCGTCTGTCAACCGAAATCGCCCTTCGTCTGCGGGGCAAGCATAAGCCTGAGTACACCCCTCACGTAGACACTGGCGATTACATTGTTGTGATCAACGCGAGCCAGGTGCGGGTTACCGGCAAGAAGGCATCTGACAAGATGTACTACAGTCATACCGGCTTTCCGGGTGGAATCAAGTCCATCAACTTCGAGAAGCTGGTCGACAAGGCTCCCGAGCAAATCATTCAGAAGTCTGTCAAAGGCATGCTTCCGAAAGGCCCGCTCGGTCGCGCCATGTTCAAGAAGCTGAAAATCTATGCCGGCGCTGAGCATCCTCACGCAGCCCAGCAGCCCAAAGAACTCGACATTTAACGGAAGGCGGATATGTCTGTAGCACAAAATTACGGTACTGGTCGCCGCAAGACATCCACGGCTCGGGTTTTTATCAAGCCGGGAAGCGGTAACATTTCTATCAATGGTCGCTCAATCGAAGATTTCTTCGGTCGTGACACCCTGCGCATGATCGTTCGTCAGCCGCTGGTTGTTGCCGAGTCTACCGATCGTTTTGATATCCAAATCACCGTTAAGGGTGGTGGTATCAGTGGTCAGGCCGGCGCTATTCGCCACGGTCTGACTCGTGCCCTGATGGATTACGACGAAACTCTGCGTCCGGCACTGCGCAAAGCGGGTTACGTTACCCGTGACGCGCGTGAAGTCGAGCGTAAGAAAGTGGGTCTGCGCAAGGCGCGTAAGCGTCCTCAGTACTCCAAGCGTTAATTTCGCTGGAACAGATCCTGGAAAACCCGGCCCTTTTCGGTCGGGTTTTTTTATGTTCGGACGATTTGTCAGCAAATTGATCTGGAACAGTGATGAGGCGCCAGCGCCGGCTTTCCGACTTGTAAGGCCAAGGTAATTTCATTACCATTTGGGCGCTTATATTTTTGGGTTGTGAAGTCCTTTAAGATGCACATCGCCGGCGGTTTTGCGGGCTGTGACATCGCCTGATGGGAGAAAACCATAATGAGTAATGGCGACGTGAGCCAAGGCCGGCGCCGGTTTCTGATCGGTGCCACGTCTGTGGTGGGTGGAGTCGGCGTCGTCGGTGCGGCCGTTCCTTTCGTGGCATCCTGGAATCCCAGTGCCAAAGCGGAAGCAGCGGGTGCACCGGTAACCGTCAATGTCAGCAAGATTGAACCGGGTCAGCAGATTACGGTCGAGTGGCGAGGTAAGCCGGTCTGGATCATTCGCCGTACCGAAGAGATGCAGGCGAATATCGAGAAGCTCAACGACCGAGTGAAAGATCCCCAGTCAGAAGCGCCTCAGCAGCCACCGTATATTGATGGCATCCTGCGTTCCCTGAAGCCGGAGTTTGCCGTGCTTGTAGGGTTGTGTACCCATCTTGGCTGTGTTCCGTCCTACCGTCCGGAAGTTGCTCCGGCGGATCTCGGTGATGAGTGGCTGGGTGGTCTTTTCTGCCCGTGTCACGGTTCCCGATATGACATGGCCGGAAGGGTCTATGAGGCGCAGCCTGCTCCCCTGAACCTTGAGGTGCCGCCTTATCGTTTTGACGACGATTCGACCCTCACGATTGGTCTTGATCCGGAGGCAGCGTAATGCAAAAGCTGATTAACTGGGTAGACGAGCGTCTGCCAATCGTAGATGCCTGGAACAAGCATCTTGGAAAGTATTACGCGCCGAAGAACTTCAACGTGTGGTACTTCTTTGGTTCCCTTGCCATGCTGGTCCTCGTGAACCAGCTGGTTACCGGGATCTGGCTGACCATGAGCTACAACCCGTCCGGCGAAGGCGCGTTTGCGTCTGTCGAGTACATCATGCGTGATGTCGAGTGGGGCTGGTTGCTCCGTTATCTGCATTCTACCGGTGCTTCGGCATTCTTCGTTGTGGTCTATCTCCACATGTTCCGGGGGCTGATGTATGGCTCCTATCAGAAGCCGCGTGAACTCATCTGGATCTTCGGTATGTTGATCTACCTGATCCTGATGGCTGAGGCGTTCATGGGTTATCTGCTGCCTTGGGGCCAGATGTCCTACTGGGGTGCCCAGGTTATTGTAAACCTCTTCGGTGCTATTCCGGTCATCGGTGAAGATCTGTCACTGTGGATCCGTGGCGATTACCTGATTTCCGGCATTACCCTGAACCGCTTCTTTGCGTTGCATGTGGTAGCCCTGCCGATCGTTCTCCTTGGTCTGGTTGTGCTTCACATTCTGGCACTGCACGAAGTGGGCTCAAACAACCCTGACGGTATCGATATCAAGAAGAACAAGGACGAAAACGGTATTCCGAAAGATGGTATCCCGTTCCACCCTTATTACACTGTGCATGACCTTCTGGGCGTCGGTGTATTCTTCTTTATCTTCTTCATCGTCGTGTTCTTCTTCCCGGAAGGCGGCGGGCTGTTCATTGAAAAGCCGAACTTCGAGCCAGCTAACCCGCTCAAGACGCCCGATCACATCGCGCCGGTCTGGTACTTCACGCCTTTCTACGCAATGTTGCGTGCGGTAACGATTGACCTGTTCGGTCTGGATGCCAAGTTCTGGGGTGTTGTCGTGATGGGCGCAGCGATCGCCATTCTGTTTGTGCTGCCATGGCTCGACAAGAGCCCCGTACGCTCAATGCGGTACAAGGGCTGGCTGAGTCGCATTGCCCTGGCCATTTTCGCAGTCAGTTTCGTGGTGCTTGGCTATCTCGGCCTGGTACCGGCGACTGAAGGCCGCACCATGGTTGCCCAGGTTCTGACGGTGCTGTACTTCCTCTACTTCATCCTTATGCCGTTCTATACGCGTATGGAGAAAACCAAGCCAGTTCCAGAGAGGGTGACAGGATAATGAGAAAGCTGATTTTTGGTCTTTTCATCGCGGTCCTGCCGGCACTCGGGCTGGCAGCGGGTTCAACCGTGCCGCTGGACAGCTTCGAGTCAGATCACTCTGACAAAGCCTCTCTGCAGCGTGGTGCAGCTTTGTTTACCAACTACTGCATGGGTTGCCATTCCATGGAGTACGCTCGATACAAGCGCGTGGCTGATGATCTGGAGATTCCCGATGAGCTGTACGAGGAAAACCTGATCTTCACTGGCGCCAAGATTGGCGAGTTGATGAAGAACTCCATGAGCAAGGACATGGCTGCCGATTGGTTTGGTGCACCGCCACCGGACCTCACGCTGGAAACGCGTTTGCGGGGCGAAGCGTGGGTGTATTCCTACCTGCGTGGCTTCTACAAGGATGAGTCCCGTCCGCTGGGCGTGAACAACGTGGTGTTCCCGGCCGTGGGTATGCCTCATGTTCTGGTGGGTATGCAGGGGCTGTGTGCCGTTGAGCCCAACATCGGGACTCCGGCCAGCGTTGAGCCCTTGAGTGGCAACATCAACAATGCCGACGTATGCCCGGAGTACGCCATCGAAGGCAGCATGTCTGGACCGGAATTCGACCAGGCCATGTACGATCTGACCAACTTCATGTCTTACATGGGTGATCCGGTCAAGCTTGAGCGTGAGCGTCTGGGGATCTTTGTCCTGATCTTTGTGGCCATCTTCTTCGTGTTCGCCTACATGCTCAATCGTGAGTACTGGAAGGACGTACACTGAGAAATAGGGTATAATCCCGTCCCCTGAGTTCCAGCGGGCATAACCGGCCCGCTGGATTTTTGCGTTTTTCAGGATCATTTCGGTTTGTTTACTCGTGAGGTAGTTCTATGGGCGTTGTGACCAAGCGGTCATCAATGACGTTTTTCTCGGATCCGGCCAGCCATTACAGCCACAGGGTGCGCATTGTTCTGGCAGAGAAGGGTGTTACCGTTGATATCGTTGATGTGGATCCGGACAATCCGCCGGCTGAACTGGCCGACCTGAACCCGTACAACGCCCTGCCGACACTGGTGGATCGTGATCTGGTTCTTTATGAGCCCAATATCATGATGGAGTACCTGGACGAGCGTTTCCCGCACCCGCCCTTGTTGCCGGTGTATCCGGTTGCCCGTGCCAATAGCCGCCTGATGATTCATCGGATTCAGAAGGACTGGTGTGGCCTGGTGGATCAGATCCTGGCGCAGCCGAACGCCAAAGCGTCTGAAACGGCCCGCAAAGAGCTGAAAGAAAGCCTGTTGGCGACGGCGCCGCTGTTCGGGGAGATGCCGTTCTTCCTGTCTGAAGAGTTCACCATCGTGGATTGCTGTATTGCCCCGATCCTGTGGCGCCTTCCGGCCCTCGGTATCGAGCTGAACGAAAAGCAGGCCAAGCCACTGCAGAAGTACATGGAGAGCATCTTCAGCCGGGAAGGGTTCAAGGCAAGCCTGTCCGACCTGGAAGAAGACATTCGCAGCTGATTTGGTAACGTTCCGCTGGCCGGAGCAGGAGAGTGGCAGTGGCTGAGAGTAAAAACACTATGACGTCCAGCCGCCCGTACCTGGTACGAGCATTCAATGAATGGATTCTGGACAATGACTGCACTCCATACATCGTGGTGGATGCAGGCATTCAGGGTGTACAGGTGCCGACCGAGCATGTCGCCAATGGGCAGATTGTTCTGAATATCAGTCCGGGAGCGGTCCGTGGTCTGGTTATCGGTAACGGTGCACTCGAGTTCAGTGCCCGTTTCGGTGGCGTCCCCATGCAGGTTTTCATTCCGCTGCAGGCGGTTATGGCAATCTACGCCAAGGAGAACGGTGAGGGCATGGTGTTCGGCAGTGAGCCAGGCTCTCCAGATCCGGATGGCACTTCCCGTGAGCGTGAGGGCGAGCAGTCTGCATCCGGGCAGGAGGATCGCCCTTCGGGCAGGCCAACCCTCAAAGTGGTGAAATAAACCGCACCCCGTAGTCTTGAAAAAGCCAGCTTATGCTGGCTTTTTTTATCCGCCAAAAATCTTGGCGTCGATCAGCCCGCAGAGGGCATTGATGATGAGGAGAAGTAACGGCGTTGCCTCTGTGGGGCTGAGGTTATTCAGCGCAATTTCGTGATCTTCCGGATGCAGGAGCGATGTTATGTCGGATTTCTCCCTGGCGCTAAGGACCACAACGCTCATCTCCCGGTCATGGGCGACCTGGATCGCCTGGATCAGGTTTGCCTTGTGGCCATCGTCCACGATTACGAAAAGAAGATCTCCGGGTTTGCCAATGGCCCTGACCTGGCGGGAAAAAGTGTCGTTGAAGCGATTATCCCGGCAAATCGCGGAATAGGTTGTCGCATCGGCACCAAGATTGATGGCCGGTAGTGCAGGGCGGTCCTGATCGAACCGGTTCAGAAGGGCGGTGCAGAAGTACTGGGCCAGAATATTGGCATTGCCGTTGGCGCAGGTAATGATTTTCCCATCCTGGAGCAGCGTTCCCACGAAGGCATTGGCAGCCTCTTCAATGTCGGGGCCAACGGTGCTGGCGGTCTGTGCGGTATGCTCCATATGGCTCGCGAACCACTGATTGATCTGGTGTTCGGTATCGGTCATTTTCAGTATCACTATCCTGCCAGAATTGCGTTCCTGATCCATTGTACCCGGTATTTTTTAACGGTACCCGGGCTGATGGCAACCACATCAATCCGCGAGACGCTGTTCCAGAGCCCATGGCGGTGCAGATAAAAGGAAACGGCACGGATCAGGCGTTTCTGTTTGGGGTAATTGATCGAACTTGCTGGGTCAACAAGACTGCCCGTCCCCCGATACCGGACCTCAAAGAACACGAGGGTCTCGCCTTCCTGGCCGACGATGTCGATTTCGCCGCCTCGATTGTAGACATTGCGCTCTAGAATCCGGACGCCTCGACTGGCGAGGTATCGGGCTGCGACGCCTTCAAAATGGTTGCCCGTGGTTTTGGTGCCATCCATGGCAGCTGGTCTGCTCCTGTGGTGTTACTCGCTAATGGGCGCTGTTTCCTGGTTCGTGGCTTCTGGTTCGCTCTCTTCGGTTGCCGGGTCGGGGATGAGCTCAGGAGCCCCATTGCGGAACTGCGCCCAGAGCTGTTCCCGGTGGATGCTGCCTTCGGCTGTCATGGTCAGGATACCGGTCTGCCCGGCGATCGAGGCGCTTTCAACCTGTCTCAACAGGGGCAGGCGTTTGCTCAGGTGCCATGCATCGGCACCCATGGCGAACAGGCGACCGGGTTGGCCACGGGTACCGGAAAGGTTCTCTGTAGCCCGGGTTCGAAGTTCATTGTCATCTCCCAGCACCCAGGGAATGTCGGTGAAAATCACCCCGTTCAGGTCACGGTCCCGGGAGGGTGCGGGGGTGCCCTCGTAGATAATGGATGGCGAATAAACGGGCAGGTCACCACCGAAATAAAAGGCGAACAGTGGCTTGAACTGCCGCGCAACGGTGGGCTCTGCCACCATGACGATGGCGTCGGCGTCCTGCCGGCGCCTCGGCTCGAACTCGACATCCATTCCGATGGTCCGCTCAACCTGAATGGCCCTGTCCCGGGAAACGGTGATGCCCAGAAGGTCGGCCGTTACCGCCCGAAGATTGTCCTCCCGGTAGAAGCGCTCGATATCCAGTGCAACCCCTTCGTTGGAGGCCATTCGCTTCAATAACGCGGCCTCAACCCGGTCGCCCCATTCGCCACCGGGGATAAGAACCAGAACCTGGCGCAGTTGTTCTGCGGCAAGTCGGTCGGCAATCTGTCGGGCCTCATCTTCGGCGGAAAGCCCGAATTGATACAGCCCGTCAGCTGGCCGGGTATCGGCTGGCAGATAGTTTAGCCCGAGCGCGGGCACCGGCAGCATATTCATTGAGCCAAGCCCCGCAAGCGCTTCCTTTTCGAGGGGGCCGACAACCAGGTCGATATCCTGTTCGGACAGCTGCTTGTAAAGATCGGCGAACGCTGTGCCGGCGGTGTTGAAAATGCGAATGTCTGTTTCGCCCCGGTCGGCAGAGTCATCAAGGTAGTAGGCCGCCAGAAAGCCGTCCCGGATTGCCTTGCCTGCCGTTGCCAGTGGCCCCTCGAGGGGAAGGGCAAGTGCGATTTTTTCGGGGCGACTTTCGGCCAGTGTCGCGATCAGTCGCAATTCCGCAGGCAGAACCTGGGCGGCCGGATGACCCGGCCAATTGTTTTGCCAGTTGCGGATGATTCGTCCCTGCTCGTCAATGCCGGCGTCCGGTGTTTTGACAAGGCTGGCCAGTTCCAGCCAGCCCTGGGCTTCATAGCCGATGGCCTCGGCAGAAGCCGAGCTCAGGTCGTCCTCAGAGACCTGTTCCAGCAGGGACCAGATCCGGTTGTGAATCTGCTGCGCATCCGCCGTGTTATCGGTTTGCGCCAGCAGAATTAGGGTCATTGCCGCAGGTATGGGCTCGCCGGCGAGGCTGTATGTGTCGGTCTGAAGGTTGGCCGCCCGGGTGATCAGGTCAGCCGGGTAGTCGATAAAGGTAGAAGGAGCGAGTTCGCCGGCGATTGCTTTTGCCCAGGACTCATCCCTAAGGGCGGTGGCGCTCGCCATGGCCAGCAGCAGTTTTTGATTGCCAAGCCCGGAGGCGGGTTGCGCGAGCTGCCGACTTTGCAGTAGCGTTCTGGCCGCTTCGTGATTGCCCTGATCCTGGAACCTGCTGGCGATCCGAAGCAGATAGGCCTGTGCGGTTTCGGTGTTGTCCTCGTTGCTCGCCAGTTCCAGGGCCTGGTCGGCAGTTTGTGCAACGTGGGTTTCGAGGTTCACGGTGGCGCAACCAGCCGACAAAAGGGCGGCAATAAATACGCTGGCCAGGGCTCGTTGATGAATGCGGATCTTTATCATGGCAGGCTCGACATACTCCGGATGATTGGGCTTGTAGCGCCAGATTAACGGTGGCAAGTTTAACAGCTCCGGGGTTAATTCACATGACGTAACTGTCACGGTCCCGAGCTCCCCATGAGAGAGGCAGAAGCTTTGAAAGATGAAGTTAGCGATTTCACATCGTCAGACAGCCGCAAGGGTAAATTGAAAGGAACGCTCTATGTTGTTGCCACACCCATCGGCAATCTCGACGATCTGTCTCCGCGGGCGGCCCGGACACTGGCCAGTGTGGATGTGGTGGCAGCAGAGGATACGCGCCACAGCGGGCGGTTGTTGAGCCATTTGGGTATCCAGAAGCGCATGGTCGCGTTGCACGATCATAATGAAAAGGATCGCGCCGCCGGGATCCTGACTGAGCTGCAGGCCGGACGTGATGTGGCTCTGATCTCCGATGCGGGTACGCCGCTGATTTCAGATCCCGGTTATGTGTTGGTGCGCGAGGCCCGGGCTGCAGGCCATCGAGTCAGCCCGATCCCCGGGCCCTGTGCTCTGGTGGCGGCATTGAGTGTCGCCGGTCTGCCGACGGATCGATTCCTTTACGTGGGATTTTTGCCTGCAAAGCGCTCTGGCCGCAGGGCCAGTCTCGACCTGCTGAGCAGTGAAGTGGCGACCCTGGTCTTTTATGAGTCGCCCCATCGGATTCTGGAATCGGTGCGCGATATTGCCGAGGTGCTGGGACCGGATCGTGAGATGGTGCTGGGTCGCGAAATAACCAAGACCTTCGAAACCTTCTACTCTGGCTCGGTGGCCGACGTTCTGGCTGAGTTGGAGCGGGACCCTCATGGAAACCGCGGTGAGTTCGTAGTGATGGTTCGCGGCGCAGCGGCTCAGGCCGGTAGTGAAGAGGCCGCTACCATGGATGTAGACCGTGTACTTCGTGTTTTGCTTGCGGAGCTGCCGGTCAAAAAGGTCGCCAAAATGGCTTCGGAGCTGACCGGGCTATCGAAAAACGAGCTTTATCAAAGGGCCTTGGCATTAAAGGATGGTTGAATTCAGGGGCAGTTTCTCTTGCAAGGCCATAGGTGCAGGAGTATTGTCTCGCCCGAGCTCGCCAGACAGTCGCCGCCGGTTTTCCGGGGGAGGAAAGTCCGGGCTCCACAGGGCAAGGTGCCAGGTAACGCCTGGGCGGCGCGAGCCGACGGAAAGTGCAACAGAAAGTATACCGCCTAAGCGCCTTCGGGCGCCGGTAAGGGTGAAATGGTGCGGTAAGAGCGCACCGCGTGGCTGGCAACAGTCCACGGCGATGGTAAACCCCACCTGGAGCAAGACCAAATAGGAATCCAATGGCGTGGCCCGCGCTGGATTCGGGTAGGTTGCTTGAGGTCTGTGGTGACGCAGACCCTAGATGAATGACTGTCCAAGACAGAACCCGGCTTATCGGCGAGCTCGTTTTTTCCCTTCGTGTGACGTCTGTCATTCTCAACAGGCGTTCTTTATAGCCAAAAAATCTTAAACCTCACTTGCAGTCTTCAGACTTTTTTACAGGTATTTGATTTTACTTCTTTTCTTTTCCGTAATCTCACGATTTCATCGAATCCAGCCCTGTAACCTCTTGTCGTTAAAGGAAGTTTTCCAAGAGTGGCGCTGTTTGCGGCGCTTGCATTGTGTATTGCGTGTTTCTATAGTGTGCAGAAGTGGGAAAAAGTGGATTCTAGTGGTTTTTTGTGGATATCAGGCACCCAGAGACAGCGTAAATGAGCAATTTTCTTGGCAGTCATGCCATCAATATGGATGCGAAGGGTCGCCTGGCGATCCCCGCCAAGGTGCGCGAAGAGCTCGCGCAGGCCTGTGGTGGGCGCATTGTATTGACGGCAAACGCTGACGAGGAGCGGTGCCTGTTGCTTTATCCCGAGCCCGAATGGGAGGTTTTACGGCCCAAAATCGAGGCGCTTCCGAACATGAACAAGGCGGCCCGGCGCCTTCAGCGCCTGATCCTGGGTAACGCTGCGCCCATGGAGCTGGACTCTGCCGGCCGCATACTGATTCCGCCAACGCTGAGAAGCTATGCCCATCTGGAGAAGAAGCTGATGTTGATCGGGCAAGGCAAGAAACTTGAGCTCTGGAGCGAGGAGCGCTGGTTCGCCTGGCTGGATGAGTCCTCTGATGACGAAGAGATGCCGCCCGAGATGGAGGCGCTGTCCTTATGACCTCCGATCGCAGTCAGGAGGCCGGGGCGGTGTACTCGCATCGCTCGGTACTCCTGGATTCGGCGGTCGACTATCTGGTTAACGACCCCGATGGCTATTACGTGGATGGCACCTTTGGACGGGGTGGCCACAGTCGCCTGATTCTGGGCCGCCTCGGAGAGTCGGGTCAGCTGCTTGGCATTGATAAGGATCCGGAAGCGATTCGCGCGGCGCGGGAGCTGGAAGCCCAGGATAGCCGTTTTCACTGTTTTCATGGTTCCTTTGCAGAGCTTGGCGCCGCGCTGGCCGGTCAGGGTTGGCAGGCAGTCAATGGCGTTTTGCTGGATCTGGGCGTGTCATCGCCGCAGCTTGATGATGCCTCACGTGGCTTCAGTTTCATGCGGGATGGTCCGCTGGATATGCGCATGAACACCGAGCAATCGCCCAGTGCGGCGGAGTGGCTGGCAACGGCGGAAGAATCGGATATAGCGAATGTGATCTTCCGCTATGGCGAGGAACGGTTCTCCAGGCGCATTGCGCGGCTGCTGGTCGAGCGTCGGCAAGAGGCGCCGGTCGAGACTACTCGTCAGTTGGCGGAGCTGGTCAGCGAGGCCGTGCCCAAGAAAGAAAAGCACAAGCATCCGGCCACCCGGACGTTTCAGGCCATCCGGATTTTTATCAACCGGGAACTGGAGGATCTGGAAATCGGCCTTCAGTCTGCTGTTGACCACCTGGCACCCGGCGGGCGCCTGGTGGTGATCAGTTTTCATTCGCTGGAGGACCGGCTGGTCAAGCGATTCATGAGGGATCTGGCCCGGGGGCCGCAGCTGCCCAAAGGTGTTCCGGTAACCGCGGAACAGGAAGCGTCGGACTTCCGGCTCGTTGGCAAGGCCAGCAAGGCTGGCGCTGACGAAGTAAGTGACAACGTACGTGCCCGCAGCGCAGTCATGCGGGTTCTGGAACGCACAGATACCAGAAAAAACTCGCAGGGGAGCGCGTGACCATGGGCGCGGTAGCCATTGAAGAGCCGGTAAAAACGGCAAAGCTGAACAAACAGATGGTCCGGGACGGCGTTGCAACTGCAGTCCGGATTTCAAAGCAGGTGTTTGCTGCGACGAAGCAAGGCAGAGTGCTGGTCTCGCTCGGGCTGGTTGCCGTGTTGCTGGCCTCCTCCATCGGCGTGGTGGTCAGTGCTCACGAGAACCGGGAGCTCTTTAATACCCTGTCCCAGCTTCAGTCCGAGCGCGATCGCTACCAGAGCGAGTGGAGCCAGTTGCTGCTGGAGCAAAGCGCACTGAGCGCCCACGGGCGAGTGGAGAAACTGGCGGCCCAGCGTTTCGGCATGGTGGTGCCGGGGCGTCAGGACATTGTTCTGGTACCGCTGATGTCGCCGGTTGCTGACCGATAGTCAACGAAAACAACAACGATTCAGGGTGATCGACGTGTCCGATCAGGGAAAGAAGACAACATGGGGGCAGCGTCTGGCGTCCGGGCTGGCAGCCTGGCGTTTTGGCTCCGTCGTGGGTGTCTTTCTCCTGGTCGTAGGTGTGCTTGGCTGGCGCCTGGTTGACCTTCATGTAGTCGACAACGAGTTTCTGCGCAAGCAGGGAGATGTCCGGACCATCCGGGTTGAGAGTATTGATGCCCATCGTGGTGTGATCACTGATCGTTACGACGAGCCGCTGGCCGTCAGCACTCCGGTGCAGACCATCTGGGCCAATCCTTCGGAGGCCGATCCCGCCGAGGCGCGACTGACTAACCTCGCGCGGCTTCTGGATATCAATGAGGCTTCCCTCCGGCAGCGTCTGGAAGAGTACTCCGGACGGGAGTTTATCTACCTGCGCCGAAAGGTTCAGCCGGATCTGGCCAGAAAGGTCCTGGATCTGGAGATTGATGGTGTCTATGCCCGCCAGGAGTACCGCCGATATTACCCTGCGGGCGAAGTGACCGCTCACGTTGTGGGCTTCACAGATATTGATGAGCGTGGCCAGGAAGGGATCGAACTTGCCTACAACCAGTGGTTGTCCGGCGAAACCGGCCGCAAGCGTGTTCTGAAAGACAACCGGGGTCGAGTCATCAAGGATCTGACCCTGATTCGCGATGCCAGTCCGGGCCAGAATCTCGCGCTCAGCATTGATCTGCGCCTCCAGTACCTGGCTTACCGGGAACTCAAGGCGGTGGTGGCGGCTCATAATGCCAGAGGGGGCACGCTGGTCATGCTCGACGTGGATACCGGTGAGGTCCTGGCAATGGTCAACCAGGGGTCCTACAACCCCAACGATCGCAGCCAGCTTGCCGCCGAGAATCTCCGGAACAAGGCCATCACCGATCTGTTCGAGCCCGGCTCAACCATGAAGCCGATTACCATGGCGGCCGCCCTGGAGTCCGGCACTTACTCGGTTAACAGCACCATTGATACCAATCCGGGCTTTCGCCGGTTTGGTCGTTTTACCATTCGGGACCACCGCAACTATGGCGTGATGGATATGGCCGAGATCATCGTCAAATCCAGCAACGTTGGAATCAGCCGGATTGCCACCGATCTTGGTGGTGATGTGATTCGCGATCTTTACGCCAGGCTTGGGCTTGGCCAGCCAACGGGTATCGGTTTTCCGGGCGAAGCGGTGGGGGTCTTGCCATCGCCGCCCAAGTGGCGTCCCGTGGAAGAAGCGACGCTGTCTTATGGTTATGGCATGAGTGTGAATGCTCTTCAGCTGGCCCAGGCCTATATGGTGATTGCCAACGGTGGTGTGCGGTATCCACTGAGCCTGGTTCGGCAGGATAAAAAGCCGGAGGGGCAACGGGTGCTGTCGGAGCAGGTAACCCATCAGGTTCGCGCTATGTTGCGCGAGGCAGTGTCGAGGGGAACGGGTAAACGTGCACAGCCGGGATTCTACTCGGCCGGCGGCAAGACCGGGACGGTTCATCTTGTTGGTGCCCAGGGATACGAAGACAGCCAGTACAAGGCGATTTTTGCCGGTATGGCGCCCATTGATAATCCAAGACTGGTTACGGTTGTGGCCGTTGATGCGCCGCAGTCCGGAGAGTACTACGGTGGCGAAGTGGCGGCGCCGGTATTCTCACGGGTAATGAGTGACGCACTGCGACTGTTGAATGTGAAGCCTGAACTGGAAGTGGGAGAGGCCGAAATCGGTTCTTCTGCTACCGGAGAGCGAGGGTAAGCCTATGTGCATCACATCTCTCAGCACGTTATTGCAAGGTATTGTGGCGGTTCCATCGGTCTTCGACGTGACCATTCACGGTCTGAAAACCGACAGCCGGGAAGTCGCCTCCGGCGATGCGTTTATAGCCCTTTCGGGTGCCAAAACGCCCGCTGATTTTTACGTGGACAAGGCGATCACCGCTGGCGCGACGGTCATCCTTTTGGAAACCGAACAGGCCGGCGAGTGCGCAGAGCACCACGGCGCCCTGATAGTGCCTGTTGCCGGCCTGCGCGGTTTGGTGGGTCGAATTGCAGATCGGTTCTTTGAGCACCCCTCCCAACGTCTTCGCCTGATCGGTGTAACCGGAACCAATGGCAAGACGTCGGTCTGCCAGTATGTGGCGCAGTTGCTCAGGGAAACTGGTACCCCGTGCGGCATCCTCGGCACTCTGGGCTACGGCATGCCTGGCTCGCTTCAACCAGCAACTCACACCACGCCGGATGCGGTTCAGGTCAATCGTGTCCTGTCCCGGATCGTGAAGCAGGAAGGTCGCGCTGCCGTGATGGAGGTGTCCTCCCACGCGCTGGATCAGGGTCGGGTGGACAACATCTCCATGACCGGGGCCGTGTTTACCAATCTCACCCGGGATCATCTCGACTATCACGGCTCCATGGAAGCCTATGGTGCGGCCAAGGCACGCCTCTTCGAACGAGAGGAGCTGCACTTTTCGGTGATCAACTTTGACGATCCTTTCGGTCGGCAGCTGTTTGAACAGCTTGAAGGCAAATGTGATCGCGTGCGCTACAGCCTTCACGAGGCCCAGACAGAGCTATGGTTGCGCGAGTTCCGGCCAACCGACGACGGTTTTGAAGCGGAAGTGGATGGCGAGTGGGGACGGTTTGTTATCGCGGTTCCCCTGATGGGCAGCTTCAACGCAAGTAATGTCCTGGCGGCGATGGCGACAGTCCTCACGCTCGGGGTTCCGGTCGATCGTGTACAGCAGGCCGTCGGCCGACTCGCGCCGCCCCCTGGCAGGCTTGAGAGGTTCGATGGTGCCAATGGGGTCAGAGTGGTGGTTGATTACGCCCACACTGCCGATGCCTTGGCCAATGCCCTGGCTGCACTGCGACCTCATGTGGACGGCGAACTGATTTGTGTTTTCGGTTGCGGCGGTGACCGTGATACCGGCAAACGTCCGGACATGGCCCGGGAAGCCGAGAAGCTGGCGGACCGTGTAGTGGTAACGGACGACAATCCCCGTAGTGAACATCCTGAAGCAATTGCGCGGGATATCCTTGCCGGATTCTCGGATTCAGCAAAGGTGACGGTCATTCATGACCGGGCCGAGGCCATCCAGTCGGCGATCCGTTCTGCTACTCCGAACGACCTCGTTTTGATCGCAGGAAAAGGACATGAGGCCTACCAGGAAATCGCCGGCCAGAAATACCCATTCAGCGATGCTGAGCAGGTTCGCCACAACTTGAAACTCAACGGGGGTGTGGCATGATGCGCGCCTTTTCGCTGGCCGAAGCCAAGGGCTGGCTCGACGCCGAGTGCGCCTCGGGCGACCTCGAGTCAGTGGCGTTCACTGGGGTTTCTACCGACACCCGTACCCTGGAACAGGGGCAGCTGTTCGTGGCGCTTCGTGGCGAAAACTTTGATGGCCACCGGTTCCTGCAACAGGCGTTGGCCAAGGGCGCCGTTGGGCTGGTGGTCGATACGCCGGACAACAGTGTCGAACTGCCCCAGTTAGTGGTAGACGACACGTTGGATGCCCTGGCCAGGCTTGCTTTGGGCAACCGTGGAGAAAGCAAAGCCAGCATTCTTGCCATCACCGGTAGCAGCGGCAAGACCACGGTCAAGGAGATGTGTGCCGCCATTCTCTCGCAGATGGGCAAGACGCTTTCCACAAAAGGCAACCTGAATAATCACATCGGTGTTCCGCTTACCCTGTTTGGTCTTTCGCCAGAGCATCAGTATGGCGTGATCGAGCTGGGTGCCAGCGGGCTGGGTGAAATTGCCCATACGGTTGCCCTTGCGAAGCCCCGCGTTGCCATCCTCACCAATGCGGGCGAGGCCCATCTGGAAGGGTTTGGCAGCTACGAGAATATTGTGCTGGCCAAGGGTGAAATCATTGATGGCGTGGCGGCAGACGGGCTGATGGTGCTGAACCGCGACGATCCGGCTTTCGAGCAGTGGCGAACGCGTGCTGGAGCCCGTCGTGTTGCCGGAGTGAGCCGTCTCGGTGCCGAAGCCGACTATCACGCGGTCCTCGTGAGCCAGGACGCTGGAACCAGAATCCTTCAGGTGAGCGGTCCGGACGGCTGGCAGTGCCGGGTCACCCTGGGACTTGAGGGTGGCCACAACATCACCAATATGCTGCTTGCCATCGCAGCCACCCGCGAGCTGGGCGCCAGTGATCGGGCGATTGTCGAAGGGCTGGCCAGTGTTGCGCCGGTAAAGGGGCGGCTCCAGGTTCTGATGCTGTCACCGGAGCTGACGCTGATTGACGACAGTTACAACGCCAACCCGTCCTCCATGAAGGCCGCGCTTGGAGTTCTGGCCGGGCGCGAGGGTCGGAAAGTGGCTGTGCTTGGTGCCATGGCAGAGCTTGGCGCCGAGGCCAGGACCCTGCACCGTGAGGTTGGGGAATGCGCCCGGGAGCGCGGTATTGATCGACTGATTACCGTGGGGCCGGGTTGCGAGGGTTATGCCGACGGGTTTGGAGAGTCCACGGAACTTGGGCTGAGCCACGAGCAGGCCGTCGAATCGGCCATTGGGGACAAAAACACACCATTGACAGTGCTGGTCAAGGGTTCTCGCAGTTCCGCCATGGAGCGTGTGGTGGAGGGGATTAAAGAAAAGGTGAATAACTCATGCTGCTCTGGCTAACAGAGGTTCTATCACAGTATTTCTCGGCACTGACGGTGTTTCAGTATCTGACCCTGCGGGGAATTCTGGGCACACTCACGGCGCTGCTGATTTCGCTGATCATCGGCCCGGTGATGATTCGTAAACTGAGCCAGTACCAGATTGGCCAGGCGGTGAGAGATGACGGTCCCCAGACCCACCTCAGCAAAGCCGGCACGCCGACCATGGGGGGCGCGCTGATCCTGGTGGCCATTGGCATCAGCACGCTGCTGTGGGCCGATCTTGGTAATCGCTATGTCTGGGTTACGCTCCTGGTGACGCTTCTGTTCGGCGCCATCGGCTGGGTTGATGACTATCGCAAGGTGGTGGAGCGCAATCCGAGAGGTCTGCCGGGTCGCTGGAAATACTTCTGGCAGTCGGTCATTGGTGCTACGGCGGCCGTGGTTCTGTTCTTCAGCTCGGCGTTGCCGCAGGAGACCTCTCTGTACGTGCCGTTTGTCAAACAGGTGTCCCTCACTCTTGGTCCGGTATTGTTCATCCTGCTGAGCTACTTCGTCATTGTCGGCAGCAGCAACGCGGTCAACCTCACTGACGGTCTGGACGGGCTGGCCATTATGCCAACGGTCATGGTCGCAGGCGCTCTCGGCATCTTCGCCTACCTGTCCGGGCACGCCCAGTTCGCCAACTACCTCCTGATCCCGCACCTTCCGGGCACCGGTGAGCTTATCGTTTTCTGTGGCGCCCTGGTCGGAGCCGGGCTTGGTTTCCTCTGGTTCAACACCTATCCGGCCCAGGTATTCATGGGTGATGTGGGCGCTCTCGCGCTTGGGGCGGCCCTGGGTGTGGTTGCGGTTATTGTTCGCCAGGAAATCGTCCTGTTCATCATGGGCGGTGTGTTCGTGATGGAGACCATATCGGTGATCCTGCAGGTTGCATCCTTCCGACTGACCGGTCGGCGGATCTTCCGCATGGCGCCGCTGCATCACCATTTTGAATTGAAAGGCTGGCCGGAGCCGAGGGTGATTGTCCGGTTCTGGGTAATCACCGTTGTTCTGGTCCTGATTGGCATTGCCAGTCTGAAACTGAGATAGGAAAGCACTGCAACTATGAGTGTCATTGTTTCGGATCGTCGCACACTGGTCGTAGGGCTCGGTAAAACCGGGCTTTCCTGCGTGCGCTATCTGTCCGAACAGGGACGGGACGTCACTGTGGCCGACAGCCGTGAGGCCCCGCCCGGTCTTGAGCAGCTGAGAGCAGGCTGGCCGGATGTTCCTGTGCACCTGGGGACCTTTGACAAAGAACTGTTTGCCGGCTTCAACGAGCTGGTGGTAAGCCCGGGCATCGCCATTTCGGAGCCTGCCGTTGCCGCCGCTGCAGGCCAGGGCGCCAGAATCCGCGGCGACATTGATCTGTTTGCCGAGGCTGCCGATGCGCCCATTGTGGCCATTACCGGTTCCAATGGTAAAACCACCGTCACCACCCTGGTGGGTGAAATGGCAAAGGCCGCCGGCCGGAAGGTCGCGGTCGGCGGTAACATTGGTACCCCGGCCCTCGATCTTCTGGGGCAGGGGGCAGACCTGTACGTACTCGAGCTGTCGAGTTTCCAGCTCGAGACTACGGACGAACTGAACGCCCTGGCGGCGACGGTACTGAACGTCAGCGACGATCACATGGATCGTTACCCGAACAAGATGGCTTATTTTCAGGCCAAACAGCGGATTTTCCGGGGCTGCAAGAACGCCATTGTCAATCTGGACGACGCGCTGAGCACTCCCATGGCGAGGGACAACCTCAGGTTCCTGTGTTTCGGTTTCCACCGGGTGAATCCCGAAACCTTCAGTACCCGGGATGATGACCAGGGTACTTGGATTACCTTTGGTTTCGACAACCTTCTGTTGGCCAGTGAACTGAAACTGATGGGGCATCACAATATAAGCAATGTGATGGCTGCGCTGGCGTTGGGCCATGCCGCTGGTCTGCCCATGGATGTCATGCTGAAGGTTGCCCGGGAATTCCCGGGCCTTCCGCATCGATGCGAGTTTGTGCGCCGTGTGAACGATGTGGATTTCATCAACGATTCCAAGGGCACCAATGTCGGCGCCACGGTAGCCGCCATTGAAAGCCTTGCACCCGCCAATGGCAAAGTCGTTCTGATTGCTGGCGGTGATGGCAAAGGGGCCGATTTCACTGCACTGGAAGCCCCCATTGCGCTCTATTGTCGGGCGGTGCTGCTGATTGGTCGTGATGCATCGGCGATCGCCGATGTGCTGGGAAGCGGCATTCCGGTTCATCGGATGGACAGCCTCGCCGAGGCGGTCTCTCGCTCCGCGGAGCTGGCGGTGCCCGGGGATCGGGTCCTGCTTTCGCCGGCCTGCGCGAGCTTTGATATGTTCCGTGATTATCTTGATCGCGGTGACCAGTTCCGATCTCTGGTGGAGGGCCTGTGATGCACGCAGATCTTTCCCTGCAGAACCGGAATCAATGGCTGGGCGAGGTCCAACCGCTGCCGATGCTGGTGATCAGTTCGGTCGCCTTGCTGGTGCTCGGGGTTGTCATGATTTCCTCGGCGTCCATGGATATGGCCGCTGAGACCATGGGCAACAGTTACCACTATGTGATTCGCCAGCTGATGTTTGCCGGTCTTGGCTGCCTGCTGGCGCTGGTCGCCGTGAACGTTCCGGTGGCCTGGTGGGAGCGCAGTGGCTGGTTGCTCCTGGGCATCGGTCTGCTGGCCCTTGTTCTGGTGCTTACGCCGCTGGGGCGTACCGTTAACGGCTCCACTCGCTGGATTCCGTTTGGGTTGTTTAATGTCCAGGTTTCGGAAGTGGCGAAGCTCTGCCTGATTGCCTATCTGGCCGGCTACGTGGTCCGTCGCCGGGATGAATTGCTCAATACCTGGCCTGGCTTCCTCAAACCGCTGGTGGTTCTTGGTCTGGCATCGGTGCTGCTGGTTATTCAGCCGGATTTCGGTGCCACGGTGGTGCTGGTGACGGCCGCGGCGGGCATGATTTTCCTGAGCGGTGTGCGGCTTAGCCGGTTTGTACCTTTGATCGGTACGCTGGTGGTTTTGGGTGCCATTCTGATCGTTACCCAGCCCTATCGGCTGAAACGGGTTGTCAGTTACCTCGACCCCTGGAAAGACCAGTTCGACAGCGGATACCAGTTGACCCAGTCGCTGATTGCCTTCGGTCGGGGAGACTGGGGCGGTGTCGGCCTGGGCAATTCCATCCAGAAGCTGTTCTACCTGCCAGAGGCACACACCGACTTCATCTTTGCCATTATCGCGGAAGAGTTCGGACTCCTCGGATCGCTGCTGGTACTCAGCCTGTTCACCCTGCTGGTAGTGACCGGTTTTGTCATTGCCCGCCGGGCAGAGAAAGCGGATATGCCGTTCGGCGCCTGTTTTGCCTATGGTCTGACCCTGCTGATCGGCCTGCAGGCGGGCATAAACATGGCGGTCAGTACCGGCCTGTTGCCGACCAAGGGGCTGACCCTGCCGTTGGTCAGTTACGGCGGGTCCAGCCTGATGATCACCTGTATCTGCATTGGCATTCTGGCCCGGGTGGAAATGGAGCGTCTTGATCAGGAAAAACTGGCCCGGGAAAAGGCCGGTCCGAAGACGCGGGGAGGTGCGGTGTATGACTGAGCAGCGCCGCTTCCTGATGATGGCCGGCGGCACCGGAGGCCATGTGTTCCCGGCCCTCGCAACGGCGAGGGCACTTGAAGCCCGTGGTCACCAGGTGTACTGGCTCGGTGCCAGTGGTGGCATGGAACAGAGGCTGATCGGCGAAACCGATATTCCGCTGTCACTGATTCACATTTCCGGTTTGCGCGGCAAGGGCAAACTGGCCCTGGTGCTGGCCCCGTTCCGCCTGATGCGCGCACTCGGTGAGGCGTTCACCATCCTGCGCCGGATTCGCCCGGACTGTGTCGTCGGTATGGGAGGGTTTGTCACCGGGCCAGGTGGTGTGGCCGCCTGGTTGAACCGCACACCCCTGGTGATTCATGAACAGAACGCCATTGCAGGCATGACCAACCGGATTCTGGTGCGATTTGCAGAAACCGTACTGGAAGCGTTTCCCGGCAGCTTTGGGCCAAAAGTCGTTACCCGCTGTACCGGCAACCCGGTCCGGGAGGATCTCGCGAACCTGCCGGTACCCGAGCAGCGGATGGCAGGACGGGAAGGTGCCCTCAGGTTGCTTGTGGTTGGTGGCAGCCTGGGCGCCCAGGTGTTCAACGAGCAGCTGCCCGAGGCTCTGGCCATGTTGCCGGAGGCCGATCGGCCGGTGGTTCGTCACCAATGTGGTGAGCGCCATGCAGATGCAGCCCGGCAGGCCTATGAGGAACACGGGGTTGAAGCCAGCGTGGAGCCGTTTATCAAGGATATGGCAGAGGCCTATCAATGGGCCGATCTGGTGCTTTGCCGGGCCGGCGCACTCACGGTTTCCGAACTGTGTGCTGCCGGTATCGGCGCAGTACTGGTGCCATTTCCCCACGCGGTGGATGACCACCAGACGAAAAATGGCCAACAGATGGTGGCGGCGAAAGCAGCCATCCTCATCCCCCAATCGAAGATGACCCCGGCGGTGCTGGCGGAAACTCTGGGCGATCTTGCCCGGGATCGCAGCCGGGCAACAGATATGGCAAAGGCCGCTCGAACGCTGGCCCGCCCCGATGCAACGGAGAGAGTCGTGAATTACTGTCTGGAGGCCGCCAATGGCTGATGCAACCAATCCGCCCCTGGTCTATCAGGTGCCTGAAATGCGCCGGATCCGTCACATCCACTTCGTGGGGATTGGTGGTGCAGGGATGAGCGGCATCGCCGAGGTGCTCAAGAACCAGGGCTACGACGTTTCCGGGTCGGATCTGAAAGAAGGTGCGGTGACCGATCGCCTGAAAGCCATGGGCGTTGAAGTCCAGATCGGCCACCGGGAAGAAAACAGCGCCAGTGCCGATGTGGTTGTGGTTTCTTCGGCGGTATCCGCGGAAAACCCGGAAGTTGTGGCCGCACGCAGTCGTCGGGTGCCGATCGTACCCAGGGCAGAAATGCTGGCGGAAATCATGCGCTACCGTCATGGCATTGCCGTGGCCGGAACCCACGGCAAGACCACCACCACAAGCCTGATTGCATCCATTCTGGGCGAGGCGGGTCTGGACCCCACGTTTGTCATTGGCGGCAAGTTGAACAGCGCCGGTACCAACGCCCAGCTGGGCGGATCCCGTTATCTGGTGGCGGAAGCCGATGAGAGCGATGCCTCCTTCCTGCATTTGACGCCGGTGATTTCGGTGGTGACCAACATCGAAGCCGACCACATGGATACCTATGGCGGCGATGTTGAAAAACTGAAGCAGACCTTTGTGGATTTCCTGCACAACCTTCCTTTCTATGGCATCGCGGTGATGTGCGTAGACGATGGGTACGTTCAGGAAATCATTCCCCGGATTTCCCGGGCGATCATTACTTACGGCATTGACAACCCGGACGCGGACTACCGTGCCGAAGGCATCCACTCTGACGGTCTGCGCACCCACTTTGTGGTGAAGCGTCCGGCCGGGAGAAGTGATCTGACCGTCGAGCTGAAAATGCCGGGCCGACACAACGTACTGAACGCGCTGGCGGCCATTGCCGTGGCCACGGACGAAGGCGTTGACGATGACGCCATCTGCCGCGGGCTGGCTGGTTTTGCCGGTGTCGGGCGCCGGTTCCAGGTTTACGGCGATTACAAGACACCCAAGGGTACAGTAACGCTGGTAGACGATTACGGTCATCACCCCACGGAAGTGGAGGCAGTAATCCGCGCGGCACACGATGCCTGGCCGGACCGTCGCCTGGTCATGCTTTACCAGCCGCATCGGTTTACCCGGACACGAGACCTTTACGAAGACTTCGTTCGGGTCCTCTCCGAAGTGGACGCGTTGCTGTTGATGGACGTGTATTCCGCCGGCGAACCGGCGATTCCGGGTGCCGATGGTCGGGCCCTGTGTCGCAGTATTCGCCAGCGTGGGCAGGTGGAGCCGGTCTTCGTCGAGGATAACCGGGAGATCGAAGCCCTGTTGGCCAATGTTCTGAAGGATGGTGACCTGCTGATAACCCAGGGAGCAGGCGATATTGGCGGTGTGGCTTCGCGGCTGGCGGCCGCGGGAGTGATTGCGGGTGAGTGATATGCATCATAACGAAACGCAGGCCTATCAGGCAGATCCCGAGCTCGTAAGGGCCCTCGGACGAGTCGCTGTCTTCATGGGCGGCGATTCCGCAGAGCGGGAAGTGTCCCTGAAAAGCGGCAAGGCGGTACTGGCAGCACTGGTATCTGCGGGCGTGGATGCCTACGCGGAGGACGTTCAAGGCTGTCTTCTGAAAACGGTCGATAATCCGCAATTTGATCGTGTCTTTATTGCCCTGCATGGCAGGGGCGGCGAGGACGGTACCTTGCAGGCCATCCTTTCGCAGGCCGGGATTCCGTATACCGGCAGTGAGGTTCTGGCCTCCGCCCTGGCCATGGACAAGCTCAGAACGAAGTACGTCTTCGAAGGTTGCGGCCTGCCGACGCCGAAGTTCCGGACCATGACCAGCGTCGACCAGGCGGACCAGATTATCGGTGAATTGCGCGCGCCACTGAGCGTGAAGCCTTCCCGGGAAGGTTCCAGTATCGGTATCCGGAAGGTGCATACCGCCGCCGAGCTGGCAGATGCGTACGAAGCTGCGGCCGCGCTGGACAGCCTTGTGCTGGTGGAGGAATGGATCGAGGGGCCCGAGTTCACCGTCAGTCTGTTGCAGGATCAGGCGCTTCCGGCCATCGGTCTGAGTGCCAGCACTGAGCACGTTTTTTACGATTATGACGCCAAGTACCTGGCGGACGACACCCGATACCAGATTCCCTGTGGATTGGCACCCGAGGACGAAGTTCGCCTCCAGCACCTGGCTCTGGATGCGTTTCGGGTTGTTGGCTGCCGGACCTGGGGGCGGGTTGACATCATGCAGGACAGCGACGGTCAGTTCTGGCTGTTGGAAGTCAACACGGTGCCCGGAATGACCGACCACAGCCTGGTGCCCATGGCAGCGAAGGCGGCAGGCATCAGTTTCGAAGAGCTGGTGGTCCGGATACTGAAGGACACCCTGGAGGGCGCCGATGCTTGAAACACTGCTGATCCGGAGCCGGGCGACACCGTCCGAGCCCCCGCGACGCCGGGGGGCAACGTCCCTTGGTCCTGAGCGGGACCGGTTTGGAGTGTTGAAAGGTGTGCTGGCGGCCGTGCCCTGGCTTCAGGTGGGCATGGGCGCCGTGATTGTATTGTTGGCCGCGCTGGTGCCCTGGGGCACCGGAAAGGTGCTGGGGGCCATGGATCAGCAGATCCTGGCGGTGGATGTAAAAGGGGATTTCGTGGGCGACAGCCGGGTGGCTATTGAACGTGCGGCTGGCGACTGGATCGGCAAGAGCTATTTCGCCACGGACCTCTCAGAAATCAAGGAAAGCCTGGAGCGCCGGCCCTGGGTTGAGTCCGCTGCCGTGCGCCGGGTCTGGCCGGATCGGCTGGTGATCGATATCCGGGAAAAAAAGCCCCTGGCTTACTGGACCGACGGGCGCCTGGTCAGCCGGACTGGAGAATTGTTCGCGCCGTCCAACCCGGAAGTGGCGGGGCGGTTACCGAGACTCGCGGGGCCGGATGAAAGGGTGCGGGATGTGATCAATATGGCGCGGACCATGAGTGACAAGCTGGTCGCCCGGGGATTGGGATTTTCTGGCCTGGCCCTGGAGCACCGGGGCGCCTGGACCCTGCAGCTGGCCAATGGCATCGAAGTGGTGCTTGGCCGGGATCAGGTGGAGCAGCGATTCGAGCGGTTTATCACGGTTTATGAAAACCGGCTGGCAGCACGGTCGGACGAAGTCAGTCGGGTGGATGCCCGTTACACCAATGGTGTGGCGGTCAAATGGAAAGCTGTCGAGACAGCCTCCAGCCCAAAATCATAGCAACGGTTAATTCAGACCTACGGTTTGGTGGAACACATGTCATCGGTTGAAACGGAAAACATGATTGTCGGCCTCGATATCGGAACCTCCAAGGTGGTTGCGATTGTCGGCAAGCGCAAGATGGACGGCACCATCGAAGTGGTGGGCATTGGCTCTCACCCTTCCCGGGGCCTCAAGCGTGGAGTGGTGGTGAACATCGAAACCACCGTCCAGGCCATTCAGCGCGCTGTGGAAGAGGCAGAGTTGATGGCCGGTTGCCGCATTCACTCGGTGTATGCGGGCATTGCGGGCAGCCATATCAAGAGCCTGAACTCCCACGGGATCGTTGCCATCCGTGACCGTGAAGTCACCCAGGCCGACATTGACCGGGTGATTGATGCCGCCCAGGCGGTCGCGATTCCGGCAGACCAGAAGATCCTTCACATTCTGCCCCAGGAGTTCGTGATCGACAGCCAGGAAGGCATCAAGGAACCCATGGGGATGTCCGGTGTGCGCCTGGAGGCAAAGGTTCACCTGGTGACCTGCGCGGTGAATGCCGCCCAGAACATCGAGAAATGCGTCAAGCGGTGTGGCCTCGAGGTGGATGACATCATCCTGGAGCAGCTGGCTTCCAGTCACGCCATCCTCACCGAAGACGAAAAGGAACTTGGGGTCTGCGTCGTCGATATCGGTGGCGGCACCACCGACATTGCCGTGTTTACCGGCGGTGCGATTCGACACACGGCGGTAATTCCGATCGCCGGCGACCAGGTCACCAACGACATTGCCATGGCACTGCGCACACCCACGCAGAACGCCGAAGAAATCAAGATCAAGTATGCCTGCGCCCTGACCCAGCTGGCCGGCGCGGATGAAACCATCAAGGTGCCCAGTGTGGGCGATCGCGCTCCGCGGGATCTGTCCAGGCAGGCCCTGGCTGAGGTGGTGGAGCCGCGTTACGAGGAGCTGTTCACCCTGGTGCAGTCAGAATTGCGCCGGTCCGGGTTCGAGGATCTGATTCCGGCAGGCATCGTGATAACCGGCGGTTCGTCCACCATGGAAGGGGTGGTGGAACTGGCCGAAGAGATCTTCCACATGCCGGTAAGGCTGGCCTGTCCGCAGGCAGTTTCCGGCATGACGGAGGTAGTCAATAACCCCATCTACGCCACCGGCGTCGGGTTGTTGATTCATGGTTTCCGCCAGATGGACCTGGGGCGGGCACCGGTGCTCAAGGGTGAAGATGCACCCTCGCTGTTTGAGCGCATGAAAGCCTGGTTTACCGGTCATTTCTGACGGAACCGGGTGGGTAGTACACGAAGGTATCTCGAAAACACAATCTCGAACAAACAGCCCGGAACAAGGGCTGAAAACAGCACGAAGGAGTAGGGGAAATGTTTGAACTCGTCGATAATGTCCAGCAAAACGCTGTCATTAAAGTCGTCGGTGTAGGCGGTGGTGGCGGTAACGCCGTTCGCCATATGCTTAACAGCGACATCGAAGGTGTGGAATTTATCTGCGCCAACACAGATGCGCAGGCGCTGACCGATATGGACGCGCGCCAGATCATTCAGCTCGGTGGCAACATCACCAAGGGGCTGGGTGCCGGCGCCAATCCGGAGGTTGGTCGTCAGTCCGCCCTGGAAGATCGTGATCGCATTGCCGAGGCCATCAAGGGCGCGGACATGGTTTTCATCACCGCAGGTATGGGCGGTGGCACCGGTACCGGCGCTGCGCCGATCGTGGCGGAAGTGGCCCGTGAGCTCGGCATTCTGACCGTTGCCGTGGTCACCAAGCCGTTCATGTTCGAAGGTGGCAAGCGCATGAGCGTTGCCGAATCCGGTCTGAAAGAGCTGGAAGAAAGCGTCGACTCCCTGATCACCATCCCCAACGAGAAGTTGCTGGCCGTGATGGGCAAGAAAACCAGCCTGCTGGACGCCTTTGCCGCCGCCAATGACGTGCTTCTGGGTGCGGTTCAGGGCATCGCCGACCTGATTACCCGCAACGGTATGATCAACGTCGACTTTGCCGACGTGAAGACCGTCATGTCCGAAATGGGTATGGCGATGATGGGCACAGCTCGCGCGACCGGCGAAAACCGTGCGCGGGAAGCCGCCGAAGCGGCCGTTCGCAGCCCGCTGCTGGAAGACATCAACCTGCAGGGTGCCAAAGGTATTCTGGTCAACATCACCGCCGGCATGGACCTCAACCTGGGCGAATTCTCCGAGGTTGGCGACATTGTGCGTGAGTTTGCGTCTGATTCTGCCACGGTGGTTGTTGGTACCGTCATTGATCCGGAGATGACCGACGAACTCAAGGTAACGGTTGTTGCGACCGGTCTGGGCGGTGATCGCGAGAAGCCGACCAAGGTGGTGGACAACACCCGCACCCTGGACGGCAAAACCGATTACAACCAGCTGGATCGTCCTGCTGTTCTGCGTCGCCGGGCCGTTTCCCACGGGAACGTAGCTATCGACCAGAGCAAGGACAGCGAGGAACAGGGTGTCGACTATCTCGATATTCCCGCATTCCTCCGTCGTCAGGCTGACTGATAATCTGGTGCAATTGTGATCCGGTTCCGGTTTGTCATCGAAATATGGAACCCGAAAACCGGTGAATACGTGCACCGATTGCCAATAGTTGCGCGCTGAATGAACATTCGGCAACAACGGATTGGTTAAATGGTATTCAGTCTTATTTTCTGATATTCTCCGGGCAGATTTTTGCCTAGAATATCGCCTTTTTGTGACGGAATTATGTACCGATGATCAGACAACGGACACTTAAAAACACCATCCGTGCCACCGGTGTTGGCTTGCACTCGGGTGAGAAGGTCTATCTGACCCTCAAGCCCGCCCCGGTGGACTCCGGTATCATCTTCCGCCGTACCGATCTGGACCCGATGGTTGAGATTCGTGCTTCTGCGGAAAATGTGGGTGAGACCATGCTGTCCACGACGCTGGTAAAAGACGGTGTCCGTGTGGCGACTGTTGAGCATTTGCTCTCGGCCATGGCTGGTCTCGGGATTGATAACTGTTTCGTCGAGCTTAGCGCCGCGGAAGTGCCCATCATGGACGGCTCTGCCGGTCCGTTTGTGTTTCTTCTGCAATCCGCCGGTATTGCCGAGCAGGATGCGGCCAAGCGTTTTATCCGCATCAAGCGTGAGGTTACGGTTGAGGAAGGCGACAAGAAAGCGACCCTGCTGCCTTTCGAGGGCTTCAAGGTCAGCTTCGGAATCGACTTTGATCACCCGGTGTTCAAAGGCCGCGCCCAGACCGCAACCGTTGATTTTTCCAGCACTTCCTTTGTCAAGGAAGTGAGCCGCGCACGGACCTTCGGGTTCATGCGTGACATCGAAAAATTGCGTGCCATGAACCTCGCCCTTGGTGGCAGTGTGGATAACGCTATCGTTGTGGATGACTACAAGATCCTCAACGAAGACGGTCTGCGCTATGACGATGAATTCGTGAAGCACAAGCTGCTTGATGCCATCGGTGACCTTTACCAGTTGGGTAACAGCCTGATTGGTGAGTTCCGCGGTATCAAATCCGGTCACGATCTGAACAACAAGCTGTTGCGCAAGCTCAGGGCAGAAGAGGATGCCTGGGAAGTGGTTACCTTTGATGATGAGGCCACTGCCCCGATTTCCTACATGAAGCCTGTGCTGGCGGCGGGTTAAAGCCGGACGCTTTAATCCCGGACGTGGCTAGCGAGTTTTTCGAGAACCTCGCGTAATGCTTTATCCTTCGTGTGCCCGGCTTCCTCTTTGAGGAGCCGGGCATTTTCTTTACTCAAGGGCTCCTTCTTGAACACCGGTTTTTCCCGGAACCGTGGTGGCGCAACCTTGACCCTCAGTTTCCAGACGAACCGGAAGAGTTCGTTCTCTCTAAGCTTTTCCATGATCTCGTGCTGGCGGAACCGGATCTGACTGGCCTTCCCGGCGGTTTCGGCTGTCAGAGCCAGTTCGCCGTCTTTGCAGCTGACAAAGCGTGTGCCCTTAACCAGATCCTGCGGTAGGGCTGCGAGAACTTCTGCCTCTGCCTGTCGGTGAAGTTCGGCCTTTGCCACTAGATCCTTGAGTACCGGGGTCTTGCCCAGCTTGTCGAAGGTCATTTTTTGCTCGCTTTTGCGTTTCATGGCGGCGTTTTTACTCGACGGCTCCGTTTACGATTGGTTACACTTCGGCACGGTTTATGCGTAGTGCCTGTATTACACTCGTTTTACATTGTGATAAATGAGTATGTCTACCGGGCGCTGCAATTTTTTCAGTATGTAGCTGTTGCCAAAGGATGGCAGACCCCCTTCGGATTTTTCCGGGGCGCAACACTACAGGATGCGGTTGCGGCTCAACGATGAAACCTGATGATGATATGAACATTATTTTCGTTGGCAAACACCACGGAAAATCCCGGGTGTTGTCTATCAACAGTACGCTTGCTGTTGCTTTGCTGTTTCTGGTGCTTTCCCTGCTGGTTGCCGCGGGTTGGGCAGGTTACCAGACGGCGATTGAGCAGGTAGAGGCCAGGGAGCCCACCAACGCCGAACTGGTGGCCGAGTGGCAGCTGAAGCTGGCAGAGCAGAAGGCGGAGTTGGCCAACATTGAGGAGAACGTCCAGCAACAGGTAGATGCATTGACTCTGCGCCTGGGCGAGATTCAGGGCCGGTTATTGCGCCTGGATGCCCTGGGCCAGCGTTTTGTGGAATCCGGCCTGGTGGCCAGCGATGAATTCAACTTCGATCAGCCTGCTGCGGTGGGTGGCCCGGAGGATGCCTTGTCCGGCGATTCCTTCTCCGCGCCCGAGCTGACCCGCATGATCGAGGAGATGGAATGGCGAATCGAAGACCGTGAACAGCAACTTCGTTTGCTCGACCAGTTGGCATCCAGCAAACGGCTTGAGGACGAACTGTACCTTGAAGGTCGCCCGATAACCTGGGGTTGGCTGTCCTCCAAGTACGGCTACCGTTCCGATCCGTTTACCGGCAAGCGTACCTGGCATGCCGGGGTTGATCTGGCCGGTAAGGATGGCAGCGATATTATCTCGGTTGCGGGCGGTGTGGTGACCTATGCCGGCGAGCGGTATGGCTACGGTAACCTTGTTGAAGTCGATCATGGCGATGGTCTGATCACCCGCTATGCTCATTGCAAGACGATCAAAGTGGAAGTGGGTGATGTTGTTCAGAAGGGCCAGGTAGTCGCGCTGATGGGCAGTACCGGGCGTTCCACCGGTCCTCATGTGCATTTTGAAGTCATTCGGAATGGCAAGTCTGAAAACCCGGAAACCTACATCAAGCGTGCCAGCCGCTGATCCGGTCCCGGCGCCGCAGCTTTCACAATCTCTCCGTCAACCGGCTCCGGGCCGGTTTTTATCTGTGAATCCGGTGCCTCACCGGCGACTTCTTGCGCCTGTGTGAGGCCTGCCTTTTGTCCTGTTACAAAATAAGGTTAGAATGCCGGCTTCCTCCGTTTAATCAAAGAAGCAGTGGTCTATGTTCACAAAGCTTGCAACTAAGATGTTCGGCAGTAAAAACGCCAGAGAAATCAAGAGAATGCGTAAATCTGTCATACGCATCAATGAGCTTGAAGAGCAGTATGGCAATCTGTCCGACTCCGAGTTGCAAGGTAAGACCGCGGAGTTCCGTCGCCGGCTTGATGAAGGCGAATCCCTCGACGCCCTGCTGCCTGAAGCCTTCGCGACCGTGCGTGAAGCAGGCCGTCGCGTTATGGGAATGCGCCATTACGACGTCCAGCTGATCGGTGGTATCACCCTGCACGAAGGCCGTATCGCGGAAATGAAAACCGGTGAGGGTAAAACTCTGGTTGCCACTGCTGCGGTGTATCTGAACGCGCTGCCCGGCAAAGGCGTCCACGTGGTTACCGTGAACGATTACCTGGCCCGCCGTGATGCCGAGTGGATGGGTAAGCTCTACCGGTTCCTGGGCATGCAGGTGGGTGTAGTGGCCTCGGGCCAGCCGGCGGAAGAAAAGCGCGCGGCGTATCAGGCGGATATTACCTACGGTACCAACAACGAATTTGGCTTCGACTATCTGCGTGACAACATGGCGTTCAGTACCGAGGACAAGGTCCAGCGCGGGCTGAACTACGCGATCGTGGACGAAGTGGACTCGATCCTGATCGATGAGGCCAGAACGCCGCTGATCATCTCGGGTGCGGCTGAGGACAGTTCAAAACTGTACCAGGCCATCAATGAGCTGATTCCGGGCCTGGAAAAAGGTGAGGTGCCTGAAGAGGGTGAGCCTACCGGCGACTTCACCATCGACGAAAAATCCCGCCAGGTGGAATTGACCGAGGGCGGTCACGAGAAAGTTGAAGAATTGCTGCTTGAGCGTGGCCTTCTGAAGGAAGGAGAGAGCCTGTATTCAGCGGCCAACCTCAGCCTGCTGCACCACGTGCACTCGGCACTGCGGGCCCACCATCTGTTCCAGAAAGACGTGGATTACATTGTTCAGGGCGGCCAGGTGGTCATCGTGGACGAGCATACCGGCCGTACCATGCCGGGGCGCCGCTGGAGCGAAGGCCTGCATCAGGCGGTTGAGGCCAAAGAAGGCGTCAAGATCCAGGCCGAAAGTCAGACTCTCGCGTCCACGACGTTCCAGAATTATTTCCGGCTTTACGACAAGCTGGCCGGCATGACCGGTACCGCAGACACCGAAGCTTTCGAATTCCGTCAGATCTACGGCCTCGACGTGGTGGTCATTCCGCCCAACAAGCCGATTCAGCGGACTGACTACAACGATCTGGTGTATCTGACTCAGGAAGAGAAATTCCACGCGATCATTGATGAGATCAAGGATGTCACCGCCGAAGGGCGCCCGATCCTCGTGGGTACCGCGTCTATCGAGGCTTCCGAGCTTCTTTCTGTGCTGCTCAAGAAGGCGCGGATCGAACACAAGATCCTGAATGCCAAGCAGCACGAATCCGAAGCCTATATCATTGCCCAGGCGGGCCGGCCGGGCGCAGTCACCATCGCCACCAACATGGCCGGTCGTGGTACCGATATCGTACTCGGCGGTAACTGGGAGCACGAAGTCGCCGCCATGGAGAATCCCTCGGAAGAGGAGGTTGCCCGGGTCAAGGCGGAATGGACCGAGCGCCACAATCAGGTTCTTGAGGCCGGTGGCCTGCACATCATTGGTACCGAGCGTCACGAATCCCGCCGGATTGATAACCAGCTTCGTGGCCGTGCCGGTCGCCAGGGCGATCCCGGTTCCTCACGGTTCTTCCTGTCCCTGGAAGACAACCTCATGCGTATCTTCGCACCTGACCGGGTCAAGAGCCTGATGCAGGCAATGGGCATGAAAAAGGGTGAGGCCATTGAACACCGTATGGTGACCAATGCGATCGAGAAATCCCAGCGCAAGGTCGAAGGCCGCAACTTCGATATGCGGAAGACGCTGCTGGAATACGACGACGTGGCCAACGATCAGCGGACGGTCATCTACGACCAGCGTAATGAGGTCATGTCCTCAAACGATATCTCGGACATGGTCAAGACCATCCGGGAGGACGTTGTCGATTCGCTGATCAGTGAATACATCCCGCCCCAGAGCATGCCCGAACAGTGGGACATCACTGGTCTGGAAGCACAGCTCCAGTCCGAGATGGCCATTGATCTTCCAGTGCAGAAGTGGCTGGAAGAAGATAACAAGCTGTATGAGGAAAACCTGCGCCAGAAGATTCTGGACGAGATTGTCGCCGCCTACGAAGCCAAGGAAGAAATCGCCGGCTCTGAGGCCATGCGCAAGTTCGAGAAGCAGGTATTCCTGCAGGTGTTGGATACCCTCTGGAAAGAGCATCTTTCCAACATGGACCATCTGCGCCGGGGCATCCATCTGCGGGGTTATGCCCAGAAGAACCCCAAGCAGGAGTACAAGCGCGAGGCGTTCAACCTGTTTGAAACCATGCTTGATACCATGAAGCGGGACGTCACCAGGGTGCTCTGTCATGTTCGTGTCCAGAGCCGTGAAGAAATGGAAGAAGTCGAGCGCCGTCGCAAGCAGGAACTGGAAGAAGAGCTTGCCAAGGCTCGCCTGCGCCACGATGAGACCAGCGCCACGGCCCAGAGTCAGGGCGAGGGCAACGCCGACGATTCCCGCCAGTCGACCCCCGAAACCTTCGTTCGACAGGAGCGCAAGGTGGGTCGAAATGAACCCTGCCCCTGCGGGTCCGGCAAGAAGTACAAGCAGTGTCATGGCAAGGTCAGCTAATACAGAATACTGACTGCACCATCGGAACCCGCAATCTGCCAGCCACGACTGGTGGGCTGCGGGTTTTTTCTTTTCCAGCGGGTTGGGCGGTACTTCGAGCGCAATCCCAGACAAGAGGAGTGGCAGAATGGCGGTAGGTCCGGGAACCTTACCTGAGTTTCACCCGGTGGCGGGAGTCAAGATCGGTATAGCCAGTGCAGGCATCAAGAAGCCGGGACGGAAGGACGTGGTTGTATTTGAGCTGGCCCCGGAAAGCCGGGTTGCCGGGATTTTCACGAAAAACCAGTTCTGCGCGGCACCGGTTACTCTCAGCCGCCGACATCTGGCCGAGACCTCGCCCCGGTATCTGCTGATCAATACCGGTAACGCTAATGCCGGCACCGGTGAGCAGGGCATGCGGGATGCCGTGGCCTGCTGCCAGGCTCTGGCAAACCAGGCGGGCGTTGCCGAAGCGGAGATCCTGCCGTTTTCCACGGGCGTGATTGGCGAGCCGCTGCCGGTGCAGAAGATTGTCGGTGCCCTTCCAGACGCCCTGGCGAACACCGCCGAGAACCGCTGGGCAGAGGCCGCCAGCGGCATCATGACCACGGACACTCGCCCAAAAGGCGCCTCCTGTCAGGTTGAGCTGGACGGTCACACGGTCACCATCTCTGGCATCAGCAAGGGCGCGGGGATGATTCGCCCGAACATGGCGACCATGCTCGGGTTTATTGCCACCGATGCCCGGATTGCGCCAGAGCTGCTGCAGACTCTGGCCTCTGAGCTGGGAGAGAAATCCTTCAACCGGATTACCATTGATGGCGATACCTCCACCAATGATGCCTGCATGCTGATGGCCAGTGGCCAGTATTCCGGCCCCGAGATTACCGCCTCCAGTCCGGCGCTGCCAAAGCTGCGGGAGGCGCTGCAAAAGGTCTACCTGGAACTGGCTCACGCCATCGTCCGTGACGGTGAAGGCGCTACCAAGTTTGTCACCATTGATGTGAGCGGCGCTGCCAGCCAGCAGGAAGCGCTGGATGTGGCATACACCGTGGCACATTCGCCGCTGGTCAAGACGGCGCTGTTCGCCTCGGACCCGAACTGGGGAAGGATCCTCGCGGCAGTCGGGCGCGCCGGTGTCGACGGACTGGACCTTGAGGCCCTGGAAATCTACCTGGGGGATGTCTGCCTGGTTCGCAACGGTGGTCGGGCTGACGACTATTCCGAGGCCCGTGGCCAGGCCGTGATGGATCGGGAAGAGATCACCATTGCCATTGACCTCATGCGGGGAGAGGTAAGGGAGACGGTGTGGACCTGCGACTTCTCCCATGATTACGTCACCATCAACGCCGAGTACCGTACCTGACCATGTCTGACTCTGCGTCTGCGTCGGAAGCCGGGGTGAAAGAAGTTCACGTTGCCGTTGCGGTTATTGTCCGGGATGGACGGGTGCTGATTGCGCGGCGGCCAGACCATGTCCACCAGGGCGGTTTGCTGGAGTTTCCCGGTGGCAAGGTGGAGCCGGGGGAAAGTGTCCAGGCTGCACTGGTGCGTGAGATTGCCGAAGAAACCGGTCTTCGTGTGCCTGAGGATTCCCTGGAGCCTGTCATCGGAATTCGCCACGACTACGGTGACAAGCGAGTTTTTCTGGACGTCTGGGAAACCGGGGCGGCGGAAGGCGAAGCAACAGGGTGCGAGGGGCAACCCGTTGAATGGCTCGCCCCGGATCAGCTACGGGACGAGGATTTCCCGGCCGCCAACCAGCCAATCATTCGTGCTCTGCGGTTACCCCGGCAGCTTGCGATCACTGGCGAAACCGGTGACCTGAAGCCGACGGTTAAACGCCTTGAGATGGGGCTTGAACTCGCGAGGCCGCCCCTGGTGGTGCTCCGGGCCCCGGCCTTGAGCGAGCGGGCGTACCGGCAGCTGGCTGAGGAAGCGGTGTCGGTTTGTGACCGGGCCGGAGTCGCGCTCATGGTTCACGGTGGTCCCGAGATATTCCGTGCGACCCCCGGTGCCCGGGGGCTGCATTTGCCCTGGCGCGAGGCTGCGGCGCTCTCGGCCCGGCCGGTTCCGCAAGAGGTGTGGTTGGGAGTTTCCTGTCATAGCCGGCAGGAAATCGATCATGCAGAGGCTGTTGGCGCGGACTACGTGACATTGGGGCCTGTTCAGCCCACGGAAAGTCACCCGGGTGCGCCCACCCTCGGTTGGCCGGCCTTTGCCGAGCTGGTGTCGGAAGCTGCGCTGCCGGTCTTTGCGCTTGGCGGGCTGTCGTCCGGAGATATTCAGGAAGCCCGTCAATGTGGCGGCCAGGGAATAGCCGGCATCGGCTTCTGGTGGCCCCGGAACTGACGCTTGTCAGCGACGCCGGGCCCATCTCTGTTATGCTGTCGTTCCTGCATTTTTCACTATCTTGCACAACCGATTCCGGGGGATTCCGTGAGCAAACTGACCCATCTCGATGACAAGGGCGAAGCCCGCATGGTGGATGTAACCGACAAGGCGGCCACTGAGCGGGAGGCGCGCGCTGAAGCCACCATACGCATGGCGCCGGAAACCCTGAATATGATTATTGAGGGTGAGCACCCCAAGGGTGATGTGCTGGCCGTTGCCCGCATTGCCGGCATCATGGCGGCCAAGAAAACCCATGACCTGATTCCCCTGTGTCACGCACTGAACCTGACCTCCGTGAAAGTCGAACTGAACCCGGGCAGCGATGGGGCATCTGTGCATATTCTCACCCGCTGCAAACTGTCCGGTCAGACCGGTGTCGAAATGGAGGCGCTGACAGCAGCAAGTGTTACAGCACTGACGCTCTACGACATGTGCAAGGCCGTAGACCGTGGCATGGAGATCGGTTCGGTGCGTCTGTTGGAGAAGAAAGGCGGCCGGAGTGGCCACTGGGTCGCCGATAACGCCTGATCTGGCGAACCGCTGCGCTCGTAAAAGCTGGTTATCAGAACCACTCCGGAGGAGCGACAGTGCCGAGACTACGCCAAGCGGGCGGGCCCGTGCTAGAATGCGCGGCCCGATTGACTGAACCACGAGGAAACACTGTGGCTGTTCGTTACATCCAGACCTGCCGGTTGCCGACCCCGTTCGGGGTGTTTGATATGCACGGCTTTGAAGAACCGGACACCGGAAAGGAACACGTTGCCCTGACTCTGGGCGACCTGGACAGTGACGAACCCATGCTTGCCCGCACCCATTCCGAGTGTCTGACTGGCGATGCCCTCTACAGCATGCGTTGTGATTGCGGTTATCAGCTGGAAGAGGCTCTGCGCAGCATCGCCCGGGAAGGTCGGGGTATTCTGATGTATCTTCGTCAGGAAGGGCGGGGCATCGGGTTGCTGAACAAAATCCGCGCCTACCACCTGCAGGATCAGGGTGCTGACACAGTTGAAGCCAATGAGCGCCTGGGGTTTGCGGCGGATCTGCGCGATTACAGCATGTGCAAGGACATGCTGGAGCACCTGGGTATCAAGAGCCTGCGGCTGATGACCAACAATCCCCGCAAGGTGAAGGCGTTGTCTTCCTACGGTATTGCTATTGCCGAGAGAGTGCCTCTGCATGTGGGCAGAAACCCCCACAATGAACATTATCTCGATACCAAGCAGAGCAAGTTGGGGCACTGGTTGGAGACACACCAGGACGATGATCCCGAGGTGTGACCCGACCCGCCACTGATCTGTTTACGAAAAAGCCCGCGAGTTTCGCGGGCTTTTTGCGTTTTCAGGGCAACTTGCTCGTTTATTTGACGACTTTCAGGCTCTGGTGGCGGAGGGTTTCCATCCGTGTGCGAATGGAAGATTCAATGCCGGTTGCATCCAGACCGCATTCGGCCAGCAGTTCTCCATGCTTGCCATGGTCCATAAAGGTGTCCGGCAGGCCCAGTTGAAGAATCGGCATGGACACCAGCCGGCTGTTCAGAAACTCGGTTACAGCGCTGCCCGCGCCACCGGCAATGGCGTTCTCTTCCAGCGTCACCAGCAGTTCATGCTGCTCGGCCAGTTCCAGCACCAGTTCCTCATCGAGGGGCTTTACGAAGCGCATGTCGGCAACTGTTGCACCAATTGCCTCCGCCGCCTCCAGCGCCGGAGCCAGCAGGGTGCCAAAGTTCAGGATGGCCACTCCTCTGCCGCTGCGAAGCTTGCGGCCCTTGCCAATCTCCAGAGGGGTCAATGCCTGCTGTATTTCGGCGCCGGGCCCGGTACCGCGGGGATAGCGAACTGACGCCGGCCCCTCATACAGCATGCCGGTCTGGAGCATCTGGCGGGTTTCGTTTTCATCTGACGGTGTCATCACCACCATGTTGGGCACGCAGCGCAGGTAGCTGATATCAAAGGCGCCGGCATGGGTCGGGCCGTCCTCTCCGACCAGCCCTGCGCGATCTATAGCGAACAGGACATCGAGGTTCTGTATGGCGACATCGTGGATCAACTGGTCGTAGGCCCGCTGCAGGAACGTCGAGTAAATGGCGACAACCGGCTTGGCACCATCGCAGGCCAGGCCCGCGGCTAAAGTGACGGCATGCTGCTCGGCAATGGCGACATCGAAATAGCGTTCCGGGAAGCGCTGTGAAAATGCCAGCAGATCCGACCCCTCGCACATGGCAGGGGTGATGCCGACCACGCGCTCATCCTGCTCGGCGGAATCGCAGAGCCACTGGCCGAACACGTTGGCATACTTGGGCTTCTTCGGTGTCGGCTTGACCGGCTCGGGCTTGCTCGGTGGCACCGGTTCAATCTTGTTGATGGCGTGGTAGCCAATCGGGTCGGCCTCGGCAGGCGCAAAGCCTTTGCCCTTGGTGGTTACCACGTGGAGGAACTGCGGGCCTTCAAGTTCGCGGATGTTCTCCAGGGTCTCCACCAGCAGGGGCAGGTCATGCCCGTCGATAGGGCCGATGTAGTTGAATCCCAGTTCCTCGAACAGCGTTCCCGGAGCAATCATGCCCTTGAAGTGCTCCTCGGTCTTCTTGGCCAGCGCCATCAGGTGTGGCGCTCCCTGCAAAACTTTCTTGCTGCTGTCGCGGACCTGGTTGTAGGTGCGACTGGACAACAGTTTGGCAAAGTAATTGGACAGGCCGCCCACATTCCGGGAGATCGACATGTCGTTGTCGTTGAGAATAACCAGCATGTCGGCGTGCAGGTGACCGGCGTGATTCAGGGCCTCGAACGCCAAACCGGCGGTCATGGCGCCGTCACCAATAACGGCAATACTCTTGCGGCCGGACTTTTGCAGGCGCGCGGCGATAGCCATGCCCAGTGCTGCGCTGATGGAAGTGCTCGAGTGGCCAACGCCAAAGGTGTCGTATTCGCTTTCGGCCCGTTTCGGGAAGCCGGCCAGCCCGCCCTTGCGCCGGATGCTGCCCATTGATTCCTTCCGGCCTGTCAGAATCTTGTGGGGATAGGCCTGATGGCCGACGTCCCAGACCAGGCGGTCACTGGGCGTATCAAAGACATAGTGAAGGGCAACGGTAAGCTCAAGCACGCCGAGGCCCGCGCCGAAATGGCCGCCGGTCTGGCCCACTGACCATAACAGAAATGCCCTGAGCTCCCGGGCGAGCAGGGTCAACTGCTCCGGGGCCAGCTCTCTCAGCTGGGCCGGTTCATCAATCCGGTCCAACAGAGGCGTGTTGGGCCGCTGCGACGGGATTTCCTTGAAAATATAAGTGTCCTGCATCTGCTCGGGTCTTTTCCGGTACGTTCAGTAACTGACTGGCATTATAAGGGAACAGGGGAAGCTGTTTCACACAAAGCGGGCCAGTTGTTACGAAAATATTTACGGCCAGTGTGCGCCTTCGGGGCGCCGGGGTTCAATGGGTTCTTGCCACCACGTAATCGGCCATGGCCCTGAGGGGGTCGGCTTCGGCGCCGAAATCCTTCAGGCTTTGCTGGGCCTGTTCAAGCAGATCTGCCAGATGCTCCCGGGCGCCGGCGACGCCCAATAGAGCGGGGTAGGTGGGCTTGGCTCGGGCCGCGTCCGAACCCTGGGGCTTGCCAATGACCGTTGTGTCGCCTTCTATGTCCAGCAGGTCGTCCTGAACCTGGAAGGCCAGGCCCAATGCCTTGGCGTACTCTGTCAAGGAGGCCAGAGCCTGCTCGCTGACAGAGGGTGCGGTCAGGGCGCCAATCCGCACGCTGGTCTCGATCAGGGCGCCAGTCTTGTGCCGGTGCATGGTTTCGAGCTGGGCCAGTGCCAGGGTTTTGCCAACGGATTCAAGATCGATGGCCTGGCCACCAACCATTCCACCGTGGCCGCTGGCCCGGGCCAATTCCCGCACCATAATCAGGCGCACGGATTCTGGCAGTCCCGGAGCTTCGGCCAGCCAGCCGAATGCCAGCGCCTGCAGGGCATCTCCGGCCAGGATGGCTGTGGCTTCGTCGAAGGCTATGTGGGTGGTGGGCCGTCCGCGGCGCAATTCGTCATCATCCATGGCCGGCAGGTCATCGTGGATCAGTGAATAGGCATGGATCAATTCCACCGCGCAGGCCGGGATCAGGGCCTCGTCGCCGGTCTGTCCAAGTGCCTTTGCCGCGGCAAGGCAAAGGGCTGGCCGGATCCGCTTGCCGCCGCCCAGTACGCTGTAGCGCATGGCTTCCTGCAATCGGCCGGAGGCGGAATCACGGGTGATGCAACGGTCCAGTTCCGCGTCGACGCGGGCCCGGCAGGTTTCCAGAAAATCAGAGGCAAGCGGGTTTGGTCCGGGCATCAGTCAGCATCATCCGGAGAAAACGGGCGGGTTTCGAGGGTGCCGTCGCTGTTCTGGACCAGCTGTTCAACCCGTTGCTCGGCGCTCTTCAGCGCCTGCTGGCATTCACGGGTCAGCTTTACACCTCGCTCAAACGCCGTGAGGGACTGTTCCAGAGACAGCTCGCCCTGTTCCAGATCGCGAACCAGCCTTTCCAGCTCATCCAGAGATTTCTCAAAATCGGCTATCGATGTGGCGCCTTGTTCACCGGCCATCAGGGGCCCTCCGATCGGGTGGCAGAATTTCGCGGATTATACCAGAGCCTGATCGCTATCGCTGCCAATGGAAGTGACGTCGTTCACCGGGTTCGGCGTCCGGGCCCCAGCTCTGTTCGGTCACCTGGATTTCGCCCCCTGCAGAGACGGTCACCACGGTGGTTGCCCGGGTGCCATAATCGGTCCCGACGATAAAGGGCGATGACAGGAAACGCTCGGTCTCCAGTCCAACGCCGGTGTCGGGCAGCAGATGGTCCGGTGCCGGCGTGCTGTCCTGAAGCAGGGGAATCAGGTCGTTGTGCAGCTTTTCGGCGTTCTGGCCGGCGGCGCCAATGATCTCGCCTGCAGATTCGCGCAGACGCAGAAGCTTGGGCCAGGGTGTCTGCAGGAGGTGGTTGCTCAGGCCATAGACCCCACGGTGGACATGCCGACCGGGGTGTGCATCCCGATTACTGAAATACCAGCCGCTTTCAGTAGACAGGCGCACTAGGTTGAAGCCGGAAAACTGGTCGGCCTTATCGAGCAGATAGCCCTCAAGCTGCTCCCGCGACTCGGTCAGAGCCCGCAAAGGCAGTTCGCCCCGGCTGATTCGACCGGTTTCCGGTGTGCCTTCGCGAACGTTGGTCACAGCACTGACCTCGCCTTTGGCATTTATCGCAAGCCAGGTGCCCCCGGAAAGCAGGTCGCGGCCGGCAAGTACCCGGGTGCCGGAGTCCGTGGTCCACCAGTTCATGGCGGCCGTCGGGCGACGGAAGAATTCATCCCGATTGGCCGCGACTACCAGCGGAAAATGAGGGTTCTGGCCAAGGGCAAAGGCGATCAGGCACATGGTGGCGGATGGCGCTCCCGGAGTTAATGAAGTTGACTCTTGCGCTGTGTATCATACCAGCCTTGGTTTTCCCGGGTGTGCCTCTAACTATGACCCTGTTTTATGTAATTGCATCGTATCTTGCCCTTGGGGCCCTGGCGGGCACCGTAGCGGGCCTGTTCGGCATTGGTGGCGGGCTGATCATCGTGCCTGTGCTGATGTTCAGTTTTGGTCTGCAGGGAATCAATCCGGACATTATTCCCCATCTGGCCGTCGGTACCTCGCTGGCAACCATCGTTTTCACTTCGGTCAGCTCTATCCGATCCCATAACAAGCATGGGGCCGTGCGCTGGGACCTGTTCCGACCCATGACCGTGGGAATCGTGGCCGGGGCTCTTGTTGGCGCCTGGACAGCATCCCTGTTGAGCGGGCGCGCCCTGGAACTGGTGATCGGTATTTTCGTGATCCTGGTGGGTCTCAAGATGTTTTTCCAGGTCGATCCCAAACCCGGTCGCAATGTCCCCGGCGTCGCCGGTCTGGGCGTTGCCGGCGGCGGCATCGGCTGGGCCTCTGCGATTTTCGGAATCGGTGGTGGAACCCTTACGGTTCCCTATCTGAGCTGGTGCAACGTGCGGATGCAGCAGGCTGTGGGAACATCGGCGGCCTGTGGCCTGCCGATTGCCATCGCCGGTGCCCTGGGTAACATCTGGACCGGATGGAGCAACCCCGCATTGCCGGAGCTGAGTGCCGGATTCATTTATCTGCCGGCCCTGATCGGTATCATTCTCACCAGCGTTTTCTTTGCCCGGGTGGGTGCTAATCTGGCCCATCGGCTGAATGCCCGGATTCTCAAGCGCACTTTCTCCATCATGCTCCTGCTGGTGGGGCTCCGTTTTCTCCTGAGCTGAGAGGTAGTTGATGCTGCAGCATCCCCAGATTGATCCGGTGGCGATTGCTATCGGTCCCTTCAAGATCCACTGGTATGGTCTGACCTATCTGTTCGGCTTTGTGGCCGGTTGGTGGCTTGGGCGCATACGCACCCGCAAGCCCTGGTCGCCCATCAATGAAGAGCAGATGGGAGACCTGCTGTTTTACCTGGCCCTCGGGGTGATCCTGGGCGGGCGATTCGGCTATGTCCTGTTCTACAACTTTGATGCCTTCCTGGCTGACCCGCTGTGGCTACTCCGTGTCTGGGAAGGCGGCATGTCTTTCCACGGTGGTCTGCTGGGCGTGATGCTTGCCATGTGGTGGTATGGCCGCAAGGTGGGTAGTGGTTTCTGGCGCATGGCTGATTTTGTAGCGCCGCTGGTACCCCTGGGTCTTGGCGCAGGGCGGATCGGAAACTTCATCAACGGCGAGCTGTGGGGCAAGCCTACGGATGTTGCCTGGGGCATGGTATTTCGCACGGCGCCGGATTCGCTAGCCCGGCACCCCTCGCAGCTGTACCAGTTTGCCCTGGAGGGTGTCGCCCTGTTCGTCATCCTGTGGTGGTTCTCATCGCAGCAGCGGCCAACCATGGCGGTGTCCGGTCTGTTCCTGGTCTGCTACGGCGTATTCCGGTTCCTGGTGGAATTCGTGCGCCAGCCGGATCCGCAACTGGGCTACCTTGCTTTTGACTGGCTAACCATGGGACAGGTACTGTCCTTCCCGATGATCGTTGCCGGCGCCGCCCTGATGTTTATTGCCTACCGGAGACAAGCCCGATGAAAGCCTATCTGGACCTGATGCAAGACGTTGTTGATAACGGATTCGACAAGGGGGATCGTACCGGTGTCGGCACCCGGTCGGTGTTCGGCCGCCAGATCCGTTTCAACCTGCAGGAAGGCTTTCCCCTGGTGACCACCAAGAAGGTTCACCTGCGCAGCATTATTTATGAATTGCTCTGGTTTCTCCGGGGCTCCACCGACAACACCTGGCTGCAGGAGCGGAAGGTCTCCATCTGGAACGAGTGGGCACTGGAAGACGGTGACCTAGGGCCCATCTACGGGTAGTTCCCCACTTGCATTTTTTTGTCAAATACCTATAATTGCTAGTGTTATCATCAATATAGAGGCTTCTCAACGTTGCCTGAAACGCTGACAATTATCAGATGGCACACAAGCCTTCAGAATTACCCAATCAAGCACATAGATTCACCGACTCAAAAACTCTTTCTGAATCTTTTCCCTCCCAAAGATCATAAAGGAAATCTCGGTAGATCGATTAGCTTTCTCGACGCTTATCTCGGTGTAACTGGCCGGCAGCTAGCCTTTTTAGATCTGTCTCGAAAAGAAACCAGTGCAATACTAAATGGCTTTGTAGGAGCGCTTCTGAGTGAAGATTTCCTTGATATGTCAGCGGTGGCACGGAATCGATACGCATCGCATTGGAGGCGTGCGCTGCATTCCCTCTCAGTAGATTTCAGTTCTATAAAGCCCGAGCAGAGTGATATCACGGCAACGCTAATCTGGGATAGGGCGCCAAAATCCGCCCTTGAAACCGAGTATTACCAAGGCTGGCGGCTTAAAGGAAAAGAGGGTGAGTATCGAAATTATATTAACCTTGCCCCGTTTTGGAACTACTTCGGTCCTGATGCGACCCGCAGCGTTTTTGCCGGCTTGCAGGAATATGCTCAAACCAAATCTGCAAAATCACAGGGGAATTATACTTCGCTGATTAACGATTTTTTGTTTTATGTTGATGAGCAGTCACGAAAATGCGAACCAGAGGACTTCAGGGATAGTAGGTTTGTATCTGAACTCGTTGAGCGATATTGCAGGGCGTATTTTGAGACTCGTGTCGATTCATCTTGCTGTTTGGCCACCACTATAAAACGCTGGAATGACGCTAGACCTGCGTTTCAGGCTGCATTTTTCGATCCAGGAGTTTTCGCTAGTTTGTGGAGGCCTTTCCCGTTTATTCCACCCAGAAGAAAGGCCGGTGCTGAAACTAAAGTGAAAAAAACGGCTGAAGGGGATGAGATTAAAGAAAAACTCATTGTCGATGTGCCTTTGGGCGTGACTGACTCTGAAGCAGTTCTCCTCATTTGCAGGCAAATCAATCAGAGTATCGAGTTGGTTGTTAATTGGGCAAATGAGTTTGCTGACGAATTGTATACAAAAGCATGCGTGGCAAATTTCAATCCTGATATTTTTAATCAAGATATAAGCGGGCATGAAAAGCGCAGAATGCTAGGAATAAAAAAGAGGTCTGGTACAAAGCAGTCGGATAAAGCAAGAGAGTTCGGTCTTCCTACTGCCGGAGCACTCCAACCTTTCATGTACTTGTTAGTAGAAGAGCATCCTGAAATCACGCTCTCTTTCCTCGTAAATTTTGAGTTGTTTGATAAAAACGGTCGGCTGGTTGGTTTAGAGGAAGCCAACAAATCCCATTATTTAGTGGGTTATAAAATGCGTAAGGGAGGTGATAAAGCTCTGCAGAGAATTAAGCTGAGTGATTCATCGTATCAACGTGTAAGGCAGATCATAAAGATTACCGATCCGATAAGATCGTATCTGAAGAGTAAAGGCGATGATGACTGGAGGTTTCTCTTTTTGTCTTCGGGAGAAGCGTTTCATGCACGAAGGTCTCCAATGCAAGAGAGTAATTCGCGCACTTGTGTAATGCTCGCTCAAGAAATGCTGTCCGCAAAGAAAAATGCTTCGATTTTTAAAGAATTATTTGATGAAGATAAAGAAAAACTAAAAAAATTCTGTAAAGTATTGTCGATCACTAAGTTTAGAAGCACCGTTGGTGTTCGGGTATATTTAGACACAAAAGATGCCAGAAAAATGGCTGAGGCACTAGGACATGAGTTTTATAAGCCAGATTTGCTTTCTCATTACCTACCCGAGCCTCTCTTAAACTTTTTTCAGTCACGTTGGATCCGTATATTCCAAAAAGGAATCATCTGCGAGGCAATGAAAAATTCACCAAATCTTTTTGAGGCCAGTAAATTTCATAAAATTGAAGACCTTGACGAATTTCTTTGCAATCATTCGGTAAAAATTCCGGACTTGGATTTCCATGATAACCAATCTTCTAATGACGAGATCTTGATTTCCCTAAACGAAGAGATTCTGACTGCACTTTTATCGCTTGAATCAGCAGTAGCTTCCGCTTCAAAACAGGAATTGGTTTCTCAAAAAGCTCTATATTGGTCAGAATTCTCCAAGCATCTGACTTTTGAAATTGATTCTAATCGTTACGACAAAAATATAAAAGATGCATTGGCAAGTGCGAAAGTGAATCGGGACCCGGACTTGATGAAGAGAATTATCTATGCCTAAGGCAGACCTTCGTTTCCTAGACAAAGTATTTGACTCTAGGTACGAGTCCTACAGGTCCTCACCGTTTCTCAAAAGTTCCTTTGAATCGAATCAATGGCAATACGAATTCGGAACAGGCGGGAAAAAAGGCTCGCCAATTAAAATTGATTTCAATATTCGGCTGCAGAACTCAAGCATGCTTACAGAGGCCAATAATGCCAATCTTCTTTTACTATTCAAATATTGGTTAAATTCTTCGATTCATCCGGATAGCTCAAGTATTAGTTCCGCATATACTGCTGACACAGTTCGTCATACTATTACTAAAAATCTTCAGTGTATTGATTATTTCCTTCTAAATGGGGCTCATTTTCAAGTTCATCGATCGGGTTTAAGTGCAGTATTAACAGATGATATGAGGGCATTCGCGGATCGATTCTTTTCTGAGCCAAACAATGCTTTCTCGGTCTATGAATGGGATACCCGCTTGACAAGGTTTTGCTTGAACGGGGTTTCGAAATACGGAAGAAGCAGGCTTTACGACGTTATTTACGCCAATCCCAAACTGGAGTTGGATACTCTAGCCAATCCTGAACCGGACGAGGACTGGTTTGATGTTCCTAAAGACTTGATGCCTTTGGTGAAGGCTTTTCTTTGGATAGAAGGTGTTTATTGTTGCAGGAATATCGCGCCGAACAGTAAAAAAATTGCTGCGCTAATATATGGGAAAACGACACTTTGGGGCGCAAGATCTCCGAAACCGATACCTAACGTTTTGCGGATATCTAAGGGAAGGTCTCGAAGAGAATTTCCTGCTGCTCCGGTCCAGAGTCGTTGGAAAGGTAGTATGGCACCAACTAACGTCCAAATTTCGAAACGAGTTATCTGTGCTTTAAATTTGCTTCGTGGTAATGATTTCGACCAGTTAAGTCTTCCTCTGCCGACCGAGGAGGCAGTGAGGGCATTTGCGAGTTTTGACGTAAGCTCTATTTCAAGTCGGTTCGCTACTGTCCCTAGCCGGGTTATCTTGGGCCTTATCCAGACTGGAATCGAGTTCCATCTGGAATTTTCTCAAGCTATCCTGCAGTCCGTCGATTCAATTCTAGGCGTTCTGTCCGCACGCGTTCCCGAAGGCGGTAAAAGACGCGCATTGAAGCCGTCTAACTACTTATCAAATGAAGAATTTGCGCAATGTCTTTCGCCTAAAATTAAAGATTTAGGTGTGATTCGTTGGGGAGGGGCAGATCCACGCTCCAATTTTTTCCAATCCCTTCGTAGTAACGAGTCCTTAGGCTATCTCCTGAGAATCTATTACGGTGCCGTCGCAATTGTTTTAGGCGCAATTATGGCCAGAAGAGATGGTGAGTTAAAAGAACTCGAAGCCGGGCGTTGTCTGGACGTGACTGGCTCGTTTTTAGTTTTCCGAAAAGAGAAAAGTTCTCGGGGCGCTAATGGTGTCCGCGACGAAGTAGCTAGGCCAATTGACCGACTCGTCGCCGATATGGTGGAGAATCTCGAATCTATACAAGACAGTCTTTTGAAAAATGGATTTATAGATAAAAGGCAGCGACTTTTTGACTGTGTATCTATCCATAGTCCTAATATTTTGAATTCTCTCGAAAATTATCCTCATTTGTATTATCAGTGTGTTGATTTATTCTGTGATTACTTTGAGTCACCATGTAATTCAGAGGGTCTTCGGTACTACATTCGCCAACATCAACTTCGGAGGTTCTTTGCATTAAGTTTTTTCTGGGGAAGTGGTTACGGAGGTATGGATACTCTTCGTTGGTTTCTGGGGCATACTGATCCGGAGCACCTATATCACTACATTACTGAGTCGTCGCCTGGAAAAGTTTTAATCCAGGCGAAGTCTCAGTATTTGGCTGAAACAATTGATGAGCAATTAGATTTGAGAAATCTAATCGCGCAGAGATACGGAGCGCAAGGTTTTTTAGTTCTTGAGCAAGATGAACTCGAATTCTATATTGCTCAATTGCTTGAAGACGGAGCAGTTACCCTAGAGCCAGATTTCTTTGAGGATGATGAGGGAAAGAAGTACGAACTGATTGTTTCAGTGAGGGGGATCGATGATGGCAAAAAGTAAGTCGGAGGCTATTCAGCTATCAATAAGGGCACTTCAGGAACTCCTTGCCGAAGTGTGCCGGAGACCTCTGGAGTATCGTGACGACCAGGAACTTATAGCTTCGTTGAAGTCTCAAGGTCGTCTTTACGGTCATTATTCGAATGACCGCCTCGGAATCAGGCCTTGTTCGATCAACACGGTTAAGAAAATTGCTAGAGAAGTTGTCCCTGGGGGATTCTCGGAGCTGGATAGTTTACGAACATCTGCCAAAAATAGAGTCGAGGAAGCGCGAGCTATTGAAGAAAAAGGAAATAAGCGAACTAGAATCGGCCTAAAAGCCTTGGCTGATAGGCAGGAACATGAAATCGAGAACCTGCGCCACACAAACTTTTTATTGCTTCAAGCCGTTTCAGAAGCCCGTAGAGATATTGAGTCTGTCGCTGGCGTAGCAGACGCCCAAGTTCGTAAAGAACGTTCTAGGCAAGCGGTCATCAAATTGGCGGCCATGTTGGCGTTAAACCCTCCGCCTTTCAACGCTCCTCTCTCTGAATCAAATGTAGAGCCCGTCAGGCCAATTAGGTGATGTTATAGCTAGGCAGAGACAGTTGTATAAAGTCATGGGCGAAATGAACCTGTTCCACTACTTTGATTATCGAAGTGGCGAAATAAAGGTTAGGGAAGCTAATTATCTTTCCTTTCTTACGTATCCGGATGGTTCTCCTTGCCTTCAGGCTAACCTTTTTATGCTAGAGCTGTATGAGAGAAATCATAGTCGAGGACACGCAGGAGATCCTGGGGGTACGATCAAAGCCTACGCAAAAGACTTGGGTCACCTGATCCGATTTTGCCAACTGAATAGCATTCAATTCGAACAGATGAACGATAGCAGATTCATAATGTTCATGAATTCGCTGAGGGCTGAGCGTAATGAAGTTAATCCCGTAGCAAGAAAAAGAGAGTCAAGAAAGCTCAACGATATTGGTCGTAAGACATTGAGATTCCTTGATTTTGTCGGAAATTTAACCGGGGATGACGGTTTTGTCGAGAACTCGATCAAAGGGTTTAAGAAGACTTTCAACATAAAAGCTGAAAAATCAAAGCAGGGGTTTGTCCAGAAAACAAGCTGGCATCACCGTTCCTTTGATACAGAGAGCCCAAAAAGAAAGCGGAATGCCATATCGGACACCAAAATTGATCAGCTTTACCAATCTATTCCAGAGGTCAGATCAGAGACGTTGGACAGTCTGGAGGCTAAACTCCTCGATCGTCGTCGAAATGCAATGCTCAAACTCCTTGAGATTACCGGTGCGCGAATAGGCGAACTATCCTTGCTGAGGCTTTCCGATTTTGAGCGCGCTATGTCGCATGATCGGCCGATGTTGCGTCTGATAACGCTAAAGCGCGGAGATAGTCAGGAACGGTTCATTCCGGTTCTTAGGCAGGATCTTTTTATGCTCAAGGCCTACGCAAAAGTGACACGACCTCAAATTTTGAAGCGTAGTGTCGGCCTAGAGAAGGATCACGACTTTTTCTTTGTTGGAAGCAATGGTAAGCCCCTCTCTTCAAAGTATATGAGTAACGAAGTTGGGATGTTGAGACGGCAAGCGGGGATCACTGGCGAAGCTTGTGCGCACATGTTCCGCAACCGGTTCATCACACGTTTGTTTGTGCGACTCATTCAAGAGTGGGAGCTGAGTACTCCGGATGAGTTCCGGAGGGCGCTCTTGGACACGGATTCCTTCAAGCAGCAGGTTCAACAGTACACGAACCATAAAAGCTTACAGTCGCTGGATTCCTATATTGACTGGGCCTTTGATGAATTGGCCGAATTAGAATCGATAATTCAGGTTGTTAATCTGCGCTCAGTGTATGAGTCGTTTGATAGGAACGTGCTTCAGCTACAGAGAGAGCTTCAAGATGGACTCCCAGTTGAAGATTACCTTCAAAGATACGACGAGCTGGTTCGCTTGCGGTCGGAAGATGCATTGAGTGAAGAAACTACAGGAAAACTTTCGGGAGAAGAGCTGAAATGAGGCAATATTTGGATTTACTTCAAGACGTTATGGAGACCGGCGTCGATAAAGAGGATAGGACAGGGACTGGTACAAAATCTGTTTTCGGTCGAATGTTGAGGTTCGACCTTAACCAAGGTTTTCCTCTGCTTACGACAAAAAAGGTGCACTTTCCTTCGATTTTTCATGAGTGGAAGTGGTTCGTTTCGGGTAGCACCAACATAAACGACTTGAAAGCCAAGATTTGGAACGAGTGGGCGACAGAAGATGGAGACTTAGGCCCAGTGTATGGCAAACAATGGACGGCGTGGCCCACGAAGGACGGGCAAACCATAAATCAAATAGACTATGTTGTTAACACTCTTAAAACCAATCCTTCGAGTAGGAGAATTCTGTTCCACGGTTGGAATGTCGAGTATCTCCCTGATGAGAATTTAAGCCCTCAAGAGAATGCCAAAAACGGAAAGATGGCGTTGCCTCCATGTCATCTGCTCTATCAATTCTATGTTGCAGAGAACAAACTGTCCCTGATGTTAACCATTCGATCAAATGATTTGTTCCTGGGTAATCCGTTCAATATCGCTCAGGCAGCAATTTGGGTCCATTTGCTCGCTGATCAATGTGACCTGGAACTAGGAGAGCTCGTGGTTGCGATTGGCGATGCTCACATTTATTCGAATCATTTTGAACAAGTTAGAATTCAATTAGCTCGTGAGCCTAAATCGCTGCCTAAGTTAGTAATTAAAAGGAAGGCCTCCAGTATCTACGATTATGAACTTGAGGATCTAGAGCTTGTTGGTTACGACCCGCATCCGCCGATCAAGGCACCAGTTGCTGTATAAATGTCGCGCAATGTTGGTGCTAAGCGTCGGAGCCGAAAATCACACTGATGTTCGCCTTTCGGTTTGCTTCTCGGCGATGGTTGTACTTTCGAGATTAATTGATCGCTGCTCCAGTGATTGGGGCAGGTCAGCTGAATCGAGTTAACATTCAATTTCGGATATCTGAGTTATTTTCCCTGCCTTGCCCCAGACGGCACGGCTTTTCCTACATATATTGGATAATCGCTGCCGATAACTCCATTATAAATGGTGTCCGCCTCCTGATCGACGTAGATTGCGTACACACCGACACCCTGAAACATTGGAAGTGAATCGATCGGGTATTTTTCTGTGCTTAGGAAATGCTCAGCTGCAGGGATTAAAATTTGCTCGGAAACGAATTGTTCGTCTATCTGGAGAGTGTGGTTCGTAGGATCAAAGCTCATTTTTCTACCTTTATTGAATTTTACCTTCCATGAAAATTGGGCGCTTTTCTTCGTTGTTCAGGAAAATCGAACGAGTTCTGAGCGTGTAGGCCGTCGCAGATTCGGGTCAGTCATAGCAATTCTCTCTCTACTCTGGAGAGCAGATCTTCTGTGCACTCGTCGTCTCTGAGAATGTAGCAATGAGTCAGCAAGGTTAATGGATGGATTTCGAGTGTATTCGCTATATCTTCTATTTTTTCCAAAGAGGGGTTCTTAAGTCCTCGCTCTAGCGCACTCATGTAGGTCCTGCTGCTCACTCCTGAAAATGCCTCCTGGGAGAGCTTTTTTGACAACCTCTGTTGCCTGAGGGCTATTCCGAACGCTGTTTTGAGTTCCATGCTACCCCCTTCAACCGAAAGGGGTATCAAACCGAATTGCACACTATAGAGCTACAAACTATAGTGTTCATTTTGAGGAAAAATGTATGTTTATGACGCAGCAGAATGGTGAGGAATTCCTTGGCCGACCATACAGCCATGACCGTTTTTGGAGGTGGGTAGAGCTATCTACCAACAATGTTTGGTATTACGTTTGCACAGCTTACACAGAGATGGGCGGTAAGGCGTTACGGTACTACTTGCTCACCAAGCCATCAGATCTAGTAGATCTTTTGGAAGAAACCGATGAAGCATTCTGGATTGAACAAGTTGTGGTGGCTATTCCCCCGCACATCAACGGAACTCGGGTCTGGCAGTTTCACCGACTCAAAGAGCTTATCGCAGTGTCAACTGATGCTGATATCGTCGATGTGGATTATGTGTTCAAAGTGGATGGTGACTTGGTTTTTGGGCGTTTAGACCCGGAAGGTGGTGGTGCCAACACTGCTAGACGCCAGGTTTTATTTTCCGAAAGTCATCATGCCTCCTTGGATGGTGCGGAATAGAGGGGTAGGCCTAACTACACTATGGTGACGCCCAAAGTTGGTGGCGACAATAATGGTTAAACCAATCGCAGGAGGTATGCTCATTGGCTTACGTTTTATTATTTTCGAGACCGAGGCGAGATTATTACCTTGCTGCTGAAGATTTGTGATGTCCCCGCCATGTAAAAAAGTGGTGGAAGATCTGATTCTTGATCGCCTCGAAACCCTCGATGGGTGCGTGGTATTAATGAGAGATTTTGTTGATATTGCAGAAAACAGTGTACTTAGCTTTGCACTTGAATCTCTAGTCGAAGCCCAAAAGCTTGCTCAGATTGGTGATATGGTATTCGCCAAGGTTCGACTGAATGAGATAACTGGTGATGTTATGCTTGATTCGGAGGGAGGTTTCGATCGCGTCGCCAAGGAGGCTTTAACTAGGCTAGGGATCGAGTGGGAATTGGGCTCTGCTGAGATGGCTTACCTCCGTGGTGGGGGGCAGATTCCAGCTGGGTGCGTGGTGCGCATTCTTGAGGGAGATCCTCCTAAACTATCATTTAAAGGGTATCGGCTACTCATTGAAAGAGAGCTGTAAGAGGGCGCGTGGTCACTTTATCTCCGTCCGGCCTCTCGGGGAGCTGTGTTGAAGCAACAGAAACGCTTGCACTTATAAAGTAAACGCGTAACGTTTCAACTTCATGATATCCCGGATAAATTTCCATTAGTGGCCATTAGTAAAAACTCCTACTAATGGCTACTAATCAGCTATCGTCAGATTAGAAAACTCGTCGCAATTCGACTCTTCACCATGTTTAGAAGCTGCAGTGCGCCAATATCGTAAGCGACCGGGCATCACACCTTGTCAGATATAGCCGGCTTCCAGTTGTGGGGCAATAGCTCGTCGATGGCGTTGTTCTTCTGCGTTGGCAGGCGGG
>LULX01000028.1_pt1 | contig 50269 bp, 42 predicted proteins | sample 729511 | NCBI WGS metagenome assembly LULX01 (sample SAMN03860278, study PRJNA289734) | marine metagenome | biome: seawater column; feature: ocean; material: water; isolation source: Red Sea water column Station 91 - depth 500m | place: Saudi Arabia: Red Sea | collected 2011-10-15 | depth 500 m
GACGCCGGCATCCAGTTCGAGACCCGGGGCGGCTTCTCCGGGCCGGCGAGCACAACCAACTCAGCCGAGGATTTTGGTATTGCCTGGCAGGTGCCGGCAAATGATGGTCCGTTCAAGGCCATGAACTTCTCTACCTTCCGGTTGGCCATGACCCATCCCGTCCACCCAGAGTGGGAGGCCCTGGGCGGGTCGATCCAGCTTCGCGATGGCAACGGCGATGAAGTCCCGGCGATGGTTCGGGTAAAAGGCAACCGGATAACCGTGGATCCCTGCGTGGTAGAGGATCCCAGGGAATGTGGCAGCAAGGACGATGTTCTGGATACCAGCCAGACCTACACGCTGCAACTCGAAAACCTGGCCAGCCTCAACTCCCCGCAGACCGATCGGTTCAGTCACGAGTTTACATTCACGCCCAGAGAAACCGGACCCACCGTGGTGCTGCAGCAATCGGCTGTTGACTCCGGCCTGGCGTCAGGTGCAGTGGAAGAGGACGCAACCCGGTCAGTTCTAAACGGACAGGTCATCAACGGCGTAACTCTCAATTCCGTACTGCAAGGTGAAGCCGGCCCATCCCAACAGACCGGCGACCTGTTTGCGGAGCTGGCCTATGCACCAGCGTTCGCGGCCGATGAAGCACTGCCGTTGCGCATTGCCCGCGGCAGCGTGCTGAACAGCACCAGTCTTGATGTTCTAGTGGGCGGGGAGGTGCCGGTTCTGGATGCCGCCACCGGCCAACTCCAGACAACCGGCAACATCAAGGTCACCATGCTCTCAGATGCCTCGGGCTACCTGAGCCCCAATCCCTATACCGACGACATCAACGCACCAAGGCACATTACGTTGTTTATGGATGTCTCCATGAACACCGAAAACGCACAACCCAATGCGGCGCTGTCTCAGGATTTGATGGGGGTGGAGCTGCGCGGCATTGCCCTGGTGCAGGATGGTGTACTGACCATCGACGCCATCGGCATGGTGGAGCCCAATCTTCTGGGGCAGGAGTACACTGACTCGACCATCGCGTTCCACCTGCAGGCGGCGACCGATGCCGACTCGGTACTGGATGCCGAAATGCTCCGTGAATTGGACAGCACACCGCCGAGCCTGGTCAGTTGGATGCCCGGCCCCGACAATGCCATTCCAGACACGCGCCAGTCTATGCAGCGGCCGGGGGATCCGGTCATTCTCTTCTTTGACGAGCCCCTGTCCAAGGACTCCATTGATTCCGGCGTCTCGCTGTTCGCTGATGGTGTTCCCGTCGAGGCACTTGAGACCAAGCTGGACGGAACGGCGATCATCCTCAATCCCGACGGTGGCCTTCGCCATGGAGTCGACTATGAAGTCGTTGTTGATGGTTTGACCGATCTCGCCGGCAACCCGGCCACCACCGCTCCCTTGCAGTTTTCACTGGATGACATCGGGGACTCCTCCGTAACCAGACGCCCTGCCCTGGCCCTGACCACCTATCCGGGCTATCCATGCGAAACCGACCACAGCCTGCTGGACCTCTCCGCTGGCGTACTTGGGCAGTGCTATTCGGATGGCGGTGTCGGAGACATTCTACCAGTCAGTACCATGCCGTCAGATCGCCCCATCACCGTGGTCTTCTCAAAGTCCATGGATCTGGATTCGATTGTTCCCGGCGACACGTTTATGGTTGAAAAAGTGAGTCAGGAACCGAATGGCTCGGTGACAGTCCTGGAAAGCGATGTGCCTGGTCGGCTTGAGAAAAACCTTCAGCGGATCCGCTTCTACCCGGACCAGCCCTGGGAGCCTGGCGGACATTATCGCTACACCCTGAAATCATCCGAAGACGCCGGTACCTGCACAGCCGGAAACTACGGTTCGATTTGCGACAGCGATGGATTAGCCCTGAAAACCGACCTGCTTGAAGGGCTGGATGACGGCGGCAGCAACAACGGTCCCGATGACATGGTGATCTATTTCACTGGAACAGAGCCGCTGGACAGCGTGTTCACACCGCTGCGGAACCTGCCCGTTCGCGATACCAACGCAAACTTCCTGGTGGATTGCGACTCAAATACCAATCCGGAGTGTCTTGAGCCTTTCGCCCACGAGGGCAGCGACAATGACGGTTGGGCCGCTTCAGCCAATTCAACCAAACTGAGGGTGCGCAATAACGAGGCCTCCGCTTCTCCGCCTGTTATTGTCGCCAGTACTGCCGATGCCCGGGTTGGCTGCGAAACCGGCGAGCGTTGCCCGAAAGACAAGTTCATCTATCAAACCTATGCCCTGAACACGGAGGTGGTTGGCCCTGGCGTGTATGAACCAACCGGCGATGAAGGGATTCTGGTGAACCTGTATCCCACGCAATTGGCGACCACTTCGATCAGTGTGTTCACAGAGCTCAGGGTTTTTGGATTTATCCCACTTCAGGAGGAATCCATTACCAATACCCAGGTTCTCCGCATGCGCTACGCCAAGGACGATCCGACGTGTTCGGGCCCCGCCTGCAGCCGCTCCAGCCTGATACCCGGGGTGATCACCCAAGGCGACAATGGCCAACCGGTATTCAAGACCCGGGCGGAACTGATGCTGGATGCACCGGACATGGAAATTCCTCTCGGGGGCCGTCACGATCTTTATGGCAGGGAATTTGTGCTTGAACTCGAAGGCAATATCACCTTTTTCGATGACGGCCGGATGCAGATTGAGCAACGCAACTCCAATCTGGTGGACATCAACGTTCGGGCGCGAGCCCTGGGCGTTCCCGGCGGTGAAATTGTGACGATTGATCTGCCTCTTCAGATTCCCGAACAGGGCGTCTACCTCAACTTCATCTCCAACCCGGTCAAAGAGATACCGGTAGAGCACTAAAAGGCTCTGGAATCAGCACAAAGGGTCAGCCTCCGGGTTGGCCCTTTTTGCAAGGGAGGATACATAGGGTCATTCCCCCTCTCGGTCATTTACTGCTAATCTGGTTGCACATTGAAACCGCGACAACACAATAACAACCTGCCAGGAGCACCTCCTCATGGAATACGGCACCCACTATCGTACCTGTCACCTTTGCGAGGCCATGTGCGGCGTTGCAATCGAACTGAAGGACGGTCGGATCGCATCCATCAAGGGTGATGAAAATGATCCACTGAGCCGGGGACATATCTGCCCGAAGGCGGTTGCGTTGCAAGACCTGCACGAGGATCCGGACCGCTTGAAAAAGCCGGTCCGGAAGACCCAGAGCGGCTGGCAGGAAATGGAATGGGCCGAGGCGTTTGATCTGGTTGCCGAAAAACTCCACCAGACCCGTCAGGACCACGGTCGCAACAGCATCGGCGTCTATCTGGGCAACCCGAATGTCCACAACCACGGTTCTCTGGTTGCCACCATGCCGTTGCTGCGGGCAATCGGAACCCAGAACAGATTTTCGGCAACCTCCAACGATCAACTACCTCACATGCTGGCCAGCCTGGAGATGTTCGGGCACCAGGTTCTGTTTCCCATTCCCGATATCGATCACACCGATCTGTTTATCTGCATTGGCGCCAATCCCATGGCATCCAATGGTAGCCTGATGACCGTTCCGGACTTTCGAGGACGACTCAAGGCCCTGAAACAGCGCGGTGGCAGGATGATCGTGGTTGACCCGCGCCGCACCGAGACCGCGAAGCTGGCCGACGAGTTCCATTTCATCCGGCCCGGAAGCGATGCCCTGATGCTGATGGCTATGGTGCACACATTGTTTGAAGAAGGGTTGGTGGATCCTGGACCGGCCGAGCGCTTGGTGAAGGACGTAGACCTTCTGCGTCTGGCCGCCCTCAGCTTCACCCCCGAGGCCGTCAGCGAGCCCACCGGCATCTCCGCAGAGGACATCCGGGCGCTGGCCAGGCAACTGGCCAATACCCGGAAGGCGGCCCTGTATACCCGGATGGGCACCAGCACCCAGACGTTTGGCGGTGTGGCTACCTGGCTGGCCTACTGCCTTAATATCCTGACCGGAAAACTTGATCTGCCGGGCGGAGTTCTGTTTTCGCAACCGGCGATCGATCTTGTGGAACTCGGCGCCATGGCCGGTCAAAACGGCCACTTCGGCAAACGCCACAGCCGCGTCAAGGGGTTGCCTGAGTTTGCCGGCGAGTACCCGGCCAGCACCATGGCCGATGAGATGCTGACACCTGGTGAAGGGCAGATCCGGGCCTTTGTCACCGTTGCCGGCAACCCGGTGCTCTCCAGCCCTAACGGGCGACGCCTGGAAGAGGCTCTTGCCGGCCTCGACTTCATGGTCTCGGTGGACTATTACCTGAACGAAACTACCCGTCATGCCAATATCATTCTGCCGCCAACAGCGGCATTGGAACGCAGTCACTACGACCTGATTTTCAGCATGTTTGCGGTGCGCAATTTCGCCAAATACAGCGAAGCACTGTTCGATGCCGGCCCGGACACCCGCCATGACTGGCAGATCTTGCTGGAACTGGCCCATCGGCTGGAAAAGCTCCAGAAAGGCGGGAAACTCCCCATGCGTACGGAGCTGGGCTGGCGCGCTTTCAAACAGATTGGCCCCGATCCCATTCTTGACCTGCTGTTGCGCTCAGGTCCCTATGGCGCTGATGCCGGGCGCGCCCGGGGCCTGATGCAGCCCGCGGTTGATCTCGCCATTGACATCCTGCCGAAGCGAAACCCGCTTCGTGGCCTGGCCAAACTCAGCCCCCTGAACCGCCACTGGGACGAACTACCCAAAGGACTCTCCTTGAGCGCCCTGAAGGATAATCCAAATGGGGTCGATCTCGGGCCGCTGCGACCATCCCTGCCAGAGCGGCTGTTTACACGCGACGGCAAGATCAACCTTGCCCCCAGGCGCTACCTTGACGATCTAGGGAGGCTGCGCGATACACTGGCAGTTCAAGGAGGAGATTCCCTCCAACTTATCGGCCGGCGCCATGTCCGAAGCAACAACTCGTGGATGCACAACAGTCAGCGGCTGGTAAAAGGCAAGGACCGTTGCACTTTGATGATCCACCCCAGGGATGCCAGTCGCCTGGGTTTGCAGGCGGCTGACTCCGCCGAGATTGCATCCGAATCCGGGCAGATTGTTTTACCGGTCGAGATTACCGAGGATCTCATGCCGGGCGTGGTGTCCATTCCCCATGGCTGGGGCCATGACCGGGAGGGCACCGGCCAGTCGGTGGCAACAGCCCACGCTGGCGCCAGCATCAACGACGTGCTCAGCGACGGCGATATTGATCCGCTCTCCGGTACTTCCGTATTGAATGGGCAACCCGTCAGTGTCAAAGTCTGGCGCCCGGAGCGCCAACGCAAACGGGCTTGATTCAAAAAAGGAGTCGATAATGCCCGAGTGGCTGCAATGGAGTCTGATCATCGCTGGCCTGGTCGCCATTACCCTTTTGCTGGTGTTTATCCGCCGTCAAATAGGATTACTCTCGGAAAATCGCAAGCGGCAGGCCAAGGCCGAGGAGTTCCAGACCAACCGCAGAAAAGACATGATCCGCAGTATCCGGGTCATCGCTATGGCGGTTGAAGAGGATCAGATCGAATACTCGGAAGCCTGCCTCAGGCTAAAGGGCCTCCTCGACCACATTGCCCCGGAGTTGTTGGATCAGGCGCCTTTCAGGATTTTTCAGGAAGTACACGACCAACTGCAACACATGCCCACCCACCGGGCCCGACAGGCAACGGAAACGAAGTTCGTGGATAAAATGGACAAGGAACGCTTTGAGGTTGAACAGAAACACGCCGACGATATCCGCAGAGCGGCTACGGCCATTCGACACCATTCCTTTTAGATCGGAGGCGATTGATCCGCCGCAACACTACTGGTCCGACCTCATTTTGTAACGTTTTGTAACTCAAATAAAAGTAAAACAGATATTTTAGTTTAAGAAATCAAACGCTTCTGGTGATTTGAAAAACTGACCCGGCGCTCATTTCTTCCCGGTTACAACTATTGACTTTTCTTTTTTCCGTCAGGGTCTAAATTGAAAACAAGGAGGCGCCTATCATCTGCGGAAGGCGCCACCTAACGTTGTTTTCTCCTGATAAGTTTGGACGACACTGCAATAAAGCGGGTGAGCTTGCCGGCCTTGGGGCCGGCTTTTTTTGGTAAGGGTCTGGAAAAGGCCGCTTGCTACTGGCTCATCATGCCGGCCATGGCCATGACACTGTCCTTGCTGTTAACCAGTTCATCAAACTGTTCCTCAACTTGCTCCCTGTTGAGGCCCAGCTCGTCATAGAATTCCTGACTGACTTCCTCCCCCGCGCCCAGAGCCACTCCCCTGGCCGTTAGCAACTGACGGCCCAACCACAGTAATCTGGCATAGACGCTGTGAGTGCCATCGTAAGAAGGGTTCTTCTGGTAGCGGATCGCCAGGGTGACCTCATCCGGCATGCCCCAGTTCTCCATCAACTGGGCGGCGATCTGTTCCCGGGTAATACCAAGCAGATAGTGCTCGATAACCGAAGAATCAATATCGGAATTCACTTCCAGTGACCGGCACACCAGCTTGAAATGGGGCGGGAACACCTGTGCAAGGACCAGATGACCAAAGTTATGCAGCAGTCCGCCGAGGTAGGCAAGGCCGAACACTGGTCGCTCACCACGAGGCATCATGCTGGCCAGGATGCCGGCTGACTGGGCCTGCCAGATTGCCTGCTGCCAGTAATCAACGTAGCCCTCCGGGTGATCCTGGGGCTGTTTCAGCGCCCGCCCGAGAGAAAGGCCCATCGCCAGGTTCATGACCAGATCGAAACCGAGTACCCGGGAAACGGCGTCATGCACTGATTTTACCTGGCCTGCGGCCGCATAGAAGGAAGAGGATGCCCAGCTCACCACCTGTGCCGCGAGGCTTGGGTCACTCTCGACAATATCAACGAGGTCACCCATGACGGCGTTCGGATTGACCCTGAGATGGATGATCCGCTGGGCCGTTTCCGGCAGCGGGGGCAGCTCAAGAGTGTCTTCCAGTCGCTGCTGTATTCTCAGACCAGTGAATTTCTTGATAGCCGAATGGAATTGATCCCGATCTCTGTCGTGGTCGTCATAATTTACCGAAATAGATTCGAGGGCGACCGCAAGAGAGAGTCGATCGGCGTTGGCTGTCAGAGCCTGAAAGTCCTCTGCGGGCATTACCATCGCCAGATTTTGTTCGCCAAGCTCCAACGCAACCGCAGAAAGCTTATCTACACGCTCATCAACAAGCGTTGGCCAGCCGGTCAATGAGGGCAATGCCGGAAGCGCTTTAAGGCCCGCCCGTTCTCTCACCCGCACTTGTTCCCGGCGCTTCATCAGACGCAGATCGCGCCCGAGTTCCTTGTTCATCTGTTCTAAATCAATCAGATCGTCCTTTCGACAAATCACCTGAAAGTTTCCTTGCTCATCAGTCAGCAAGACCATGCGTAACAGTTCTTTTCGGCTGGCGGTGCCAGCATCCCTCAAGGATACACCCGCGGCGGTCTCACCCAGAGCCTGCTGAACTGCGACAGGTAATTCCATAAAAATCTCCCGAATATTGCTGTTTTCCGTCGGATTATCCGATTGCGGAAATCATGTTGAGTTCAGTATAGGGTAAAGAAATGACCCCGGGGTTGACTGAACTCTATTTCCAGAACGATTTCATAGGCTTTCGAGGCCTTGATGGACGCTCTACACATCGCCGTAACGCGTTCGTTCACCAAGCCAACGTCGAACCAGGGCGCGGACTATCTCCGGATGAGCCATCAGCTCGGGCGCCATTTCCCGAACCGGCTCGATCCAGCCCTTGTCCCGTTCAAAGTCCGCCAGCCGAAACTGCATCATACCGGTTTGCCGGGTCCCCAACACCTCTCCCGGCCCCCTGATTTCCAGGTCTTTCTCGGCGATGAAGAAGCCATCCTGACTGTCCCTCAGGGCCTGTAGCCGTGCCTTGCCATTCACAGACAAGGGCGGGTGATACATCAGCACACAGAAACTGGCCTGCTCGCCCCTGCCAACACGACCGCGAAGCTGATGCAGCTGTGCCAGACCAAGCCGTTCCGGGTTTTCAATGATAATCAGCGAGGCGTTGGGTACGTCCACGCCGACCTCAATAACCGTGGTTGCAACCAGCAGATCCAATTCACCTACCTTGAACTGCTCCATCACCGCCGCCTTTTCCTGAGCCTTTAACCGCCCGTGCACCAGCCCCACCTTCAGATCCGGCAATCGCTCGGCCAACTCCTGAGCGGTGACTTCTGCCGCCTGACACTGCAGGGCTTCGGATTCTTCTATGAGAGTGCAGACCCAGTAGGCCTGTCGCCCTTCGCGGCAAGCGCTGCGAACCCGTTCGATCACATCTTCCCTGCGGCTGTCGGGAATCACGATGGTTTCTATCGGCTTTCTGCCCGGCGGAAGTTCGTCAATAACTGAGGTATCCAGGTCTGCATAGGCGCTCATGGCCAGCGTTCGGGGAATCGGCGTTGCCGTCATGATCAGCTGGTGGGGTGCCAGCGACCCACCCACGCCCTTTTCCCGCAAGGCCAGCCTCTGGTGTACGCCGAAACGATGCTGCTCGTCCACGATCACCAGGGCGAGGCGGTGAAACTCGACGTCTTCCTGGAACAAGGCATGGGTGCCTATCGCCACGGTGGCATCGCCGGATTGGACCGCGTCCAGTGTTTCAGCCCGGGCTTTACCCTTGACCTTCCCGGATAGCCAGGCGAGGCGAATACCGAGTGGCTCCAGCCAGGCCCGGAAGTTCTGGAAATGCTGTTCCGCGAGGATTTCGGTGGGCGCCATCAATGCCACCTGGGCACCGGCGCCAATGGCCTGCAAGGCCGCTAACGCCGCCACCACGGTCTTGCCGGAGCCAACATCCCCCTGGACAAGCCGGAGCATTGGCAGCGGCTGACTCAGGTCCTGACGGATGTCGGCCAGCACATGACGCTGGGCACCGGTGAGCGCGAAAGGCAGGGAATCCAGGAAACGGTCGGGCAGATCCCCCGTGGGCAAAAGTGGCAGCGCTTCCCTGGCCTGGATCTGTTCGCGTACCTGAAGCAAGCTAAGTTGGTGCGCCAGCAACTCCTCCATTACCAGCCGCTGCTGAGCCGGGTGACGCCCCTCCATCAGGAGATTTACCGGTGCGCTCGCAGGCGGGGAATGCACAAGTTGCACGGCGTCGGTGATTCCGGGCAACTGGTACTCGGCCAGCAGATTCTCCGGCAGCCAGTCGCGAATCGGGAACCGCTGGAGATAGCCCAGGGCCTGCTGGCACAGCGAGCGCACCCGGGGCTGCTGAATCCCCTCGGTCAGTGGGTAAACCGGCGTCAGGGTTGCCTCACCTTCAGCTGGCATAGGCGGTGGATTCACCTGGTATTCCGGGTGGTAAAACTCATAACCTGCTCGGCCTGGACGAACCTCGCCAAAGCAGCGAACCCTGGCGCCCTCGCTCAGCTGGTTTTTCTGGGCGGCGTTGAAATGAAAAAAACGCATCACCAGGAAGCCGCTGTTATCCCGGAGGGTAACCTGCAGGCTGCGCCTGCGCCCCATCACGAGATCGGCTTTCATGACCTCCCCTTCAACCACCGCCACATCGCCAATGCGAAGGCTTCCCATGGGTACGATACGGGTGCGGTCTTCGTACCGATGGGGCAAATGGAACAACAGATCCTGCAGGGAGGTGATACCCAGCTTGGAGAGCTTCTCCGCGAGGGCGTTCCCTACGCCCTTGAGCTGGGTGACCGGTATGTCATCCAGTGACGTCATAGTCAGGCTCAGGCGCTTTCGGCCACAGCCGGTGTATCCGTTTTCGCCTTTTCAATGACCCGGCACTGACTGGCAGCCAGAGACAGCACATCAATAGCCTTGGGCCGGGGGAAGGTAACCCGCCAGGCCAGAGCCACCGTGCGGAACGGCACCGGCGGCGCGAACGGCCGAACGACCAGAATGTCCTCATGGTACTGCATGGCCGTGGCGGCCGAGAGTGGCAGCACCGTGATGCCCAAACCGGAGGCGACCATATGGCGAATGGTTTCGAGGGAACTGCCTTCGGTGACCAGAGCCGGTGAGCCGTTGTTGGCCCGATGCGTTACCGCCTCCACCAGGGGTGGACAGGACTCCAGCACCTGATCCCGGAAACAGTGGCCAGGCCCGAGCAGTAGTAATTGCTCCTTGGCCAATTCATCGGCCGTCAACTGCTCCTTGCTTGCCAGCGGGTGTCCTGCAGGCAGCAGGACAACAAACGGCTCGTCGTACAGCGGCAGGGTAACCACTTCCGGCTCTTCAAACGGCAGGGCAATAATAATGGCGTCCAGCTCGGACTGCCGGAGTTTCTGCCTCAGGTTAGCGGTGTAGTTCTCTTCAATGTAAAGCGGCATTTCCGGAGCAGCACGCCGCAGTTCCGGCAGCAGGTGCGGGAACAGATAGGGACCAATGGTATAGATGGCACCCACTTTCAAAGGTGAGTTGAGCTGGTTCTTGCCATCCTGCGCCATGTCCTTGATCAGGCCTACCTGATCAAGGACACGCTGGGCCTGCTCGATAATGCGTAGGCCGGTTTCGGTGACACGGATGCTGCTTTTGCTTCGCTCGAACAGCGGGATTCCGAGCTCATCCTCCAACTTTTTAACGGCAACACTGAGCGTTGGCTGACTGACATGGCAACGCTCTGCGGCCCGGCCAAAATGCCTTTCGCGGGCCAGCGTAACGACGTATCGTAACTCGGTGAGAGTCATGGTGAGCTCCGGTCAGAAAGATGCGGGTCGAAGTTTCACGAATTTATGAGGTCAAGCATAAGGATTGAAATTGTCTATGGCAATCACCGAAGGTAGTAAGGCGCCCCGAATTCTGGTGGCCGGTTGCGGCAAACTCGGGGGTGCCATTGCCAGCCGACTGGAAACCTCGGCCACAGTGTACGGCCTGCGCCGAAACCCCGACCGGGTTCCCGAGGGCATTCAAGGCATCGGCGCCGACCTGACCCAACCGGAAACCCTCAGCGGTAAACTGCCGGAAGGGCTCGACATCGTTCTCTATTGCCTGACGCCCTCCAGCTACGATGAGCAGGGTTATCGGGACGCCTACGTGACCGGTCTGGCAAACTTGTTGGAAGCCCTGGGCGGTCAATCGCTGAAGCACCTGTTCTTTGTCAGTAGCAGCAGTGTCTATTCACAGGATGACGATAGCTGGGTGGATGAATCCAGCCCTACCAAACCGGTCCGGTTCAGCGGCGAGCAGGTTCTGGCCGGTGAGCAGACCGCGCTGGAAAGCGGCCATCCGGCAACGATCATTCGCTACAGCGGGATTTATGGGCCCTCCCGGCGGCGTTTTCTTGAAGAGGTTCAGGCGGGACGCATGAATCCGACCAAGCCAGCACCGTTCAGCAACCGGATTCATGAAGACGATGCCGCAGACGCGGCGGCCCATCTGGTGAACCTGGCACTTTCGGGAGCGATTCTTCAAACCTGCTACCTTGCCAGCGACTGCGAGCCGGTGCGGCTTGATGAGGTGGTGGACTGGGTCCGGCAGCAAACACCCTGTGCCGAGCCAAAGCCCGATGCCCGAAAAGGCGGGCGGGCCGGCAGTAAACGCTGCTGCAACAAAAGACTGCTGAGCACCGGTTTTCAGTTCCGCTATCCGGATTTCCGGGCCGGCTACCGTGCCATGATCGACCAGGGCTGAGCCTTCGGCATTAAAAATAAAAAAGGCGGCCCGAGGCCGCCTTTTCTGAATTCTGGTGTCATCAAGTCTTAGCTGAGCACCATCACCGCTTCCATTTCAATGGGCACACCCTTGGGCAGCGCCGCGACACCCACCGCCGCGCGGGCCGGATAGGGTTCCTGGAAATAGGTGGCCATGATCTCGTTGACCGTGGCGAAATTCGCCAGATCAGTCATGTAGATATTCAGCTTCACGATGTCCTTCAGCTCGCCACCGGCGGCCTCGCAGACAGCCTTGAGGTTATCAAACACCTGCCGGGTCTTGGCAGAAAAATCTCCGGCAACCACTTCCATGGTTTCCGGTACCAGCGGAATCTGGCCAGACAGGTACACGGTGTCCCCTGCCTTGACCGCCTGGGAGTACGTACCGATCGCCTGGGGCGCATTCTCGGTCTGAATTACAGATTTGTTGGTCATGACCCTTGGTTTCCTCTCATCCAAAACGCCAATCGTCGCCCTTGCGGCGCGCGCCTGTCAACCGGGCTTTGGTCGGGTTCAGTGCCGCACGCGGCTGATGTGGGTAATTGCACGAATGTTGCGGATTCGACGCATTACCCGGGCCAGGTGCCGCCGACCATTGACGTGCACCACCAGGCTGACAACGCCAAACCGGGCATTCTGCTCTTCCACATTAATGCGCTCGATGTTTCCGTCAGCCATGGCTACGGCGTTGGCCATCTCGGCAATCACACCACGCTGGCGCTCCAGCTCTACCCGAAGTTCAACGGAAAACTCATCGGTAATGTCCTTGGCCCACTTCAGATGGGTCAGGCGGGCCCGGCCCTCGTCATCCTCAGGCAAGCGGGAGCATGTATCAGAATGAATCACCATGCCCTTGCCGGAATCCATCACCCCGACAACCGGGTCCCCCGGAATCGGCTTGCAACAGCTGGCAAACCGGACCAAAAGCCCTTCGGTGCCACGGATGGTCACCGGGCTGTGATTGCCGCCTTCAATATCGCGACGCACCTCATTGGCTGCAGCGACCTCGGAGCCACTGGCAAGCTGACGGGCAACCAGATAGGCCATTCGATTGCCGAGGCCGATGTCGCTGATCAAGTCGTCAAAACTGTTCACCTGATTGTGATTGACCACGGCCTGTTTCTGCGCGTCGCTGATCTCAGACAGTTTCGCACCAAAGCCCTTGAGGGACTTTTTAAGCAATGTGCGACCCAGTTCCAGCGATTCTGCCCGCTTCTGGCTCTTGAGTACGTGGCGGATACTGCTGCGCGCCTTGCCGGTCACCACAAAACTCAGCCACGCCGGGTTAGGCCGGGCCCCGGGTGCGGTAATGATCTCGACGGTCTGGCCACTCTGCAGAGGCTGACTCAATGAACCCAGGTTGCGGTTGATTCGACACGCGACGGTAGCGTTACCAATATCCGTATGGATGGCGTAGGCGAAGTCCACCGGCGTTGCCCCGCTGGGCAACTCCATGATGCGGCCTTTGGGCGTGAACACGTAGATTTCATCCGGGAACAGATCCACTTTCACGTGTTCGATGAACTCCATGGAGTCATCGGCCCGCTCCCGCATTTCCATCAGCCCCTTCACCCAGCGGTCCACCCGCGCCTGATTCACGCTGGTCACGCTGCTGGGCTCGTTCTTGTACATCCAGTGAGCCGCGATACCGTTGTTGGCGATGTGCTCCATCTCCTCCGTCCGGATCTGGATCTCGATGTTCACATGCATACCGAACAAGGTGGTGTGAAGCGACTGATAGCCATTGGCCTTGGGCATGGCAATATAGTCCTTGAACCGGCCCGGCAGCGGCTTGTACAGGCTGTGAACGGCGCCAAGGATTCGGTAGCAGTCATCTTCGGTGTCGGTGATAATCCGGAAGGCATACACATCCATGATTTCATGGAAGGACTTCTGCTTGAACTTCATCTTGTTATAGATGCTGTTCAGGTGTTTTTCCCGGCCCAGAATCCGGCCCGGCAGGCCTCGCTCCTCCAGCTTTTCCTGCAGCTTCCCGCGGATATCCTCGATAATTTCCCGATGACTGCCCCGGAGTTTGTCCACGGCCTTGGAAATGTACTTGGAGCGCATGGGGTACAGGGAGGTAAAGCCCAGGTCCTCAAGCTCGGTGCAGATGGAGTGCATGCCCAGGCGGTTCGCGATGGGGGCATAGATGTCGAGTGTTTCGGTGGCGATGCGTTGGCGCTTTTCGTAGGGCATCGGGCCGAGCGTGCGCATGTTGTGCAACCGGTCCGCCAGCTTCACCAGAATGACCCGGATGTCCCGCGCCATGGCCAGGGTCATTTTCTGGAAGTTTTCGGCCTGGGCTTCCGCCCTGGAGCGAAACTCGATCTGGGTCAGTTTGCTGACACCATCCACCAGTTCCGCGACGTCCTCGCCAAACTGTTCCGCCAGAGCGTCCTTGGGAATACCGGTGTCTTCAATCACATCATGGAGCATGGCCGCCATCAGACTCTGATGATCCAGCCGCAGGTCGGCGAGAATATGGGCAACAGCCAGGGGATGGGTAATGTAGCGGTCGCCGCTCTTGCGCATCTGCCCCTCATGGGCCTGCTCGGCGTAATAGTAGGCCCGTCGCACCTGGTTGATGCGATTGGTATCAAGATAGGAGCTGAGCTCTCGAGCCAGTCCTTCAACCGTAGCCTCTGCCGACACCGCGCCTCCACAATTCCATGAAATTCAGGGACAAAAAAACCCGAATGCTCGCATCCGGGTCCTTCCATAGTCCTTCCAGCAACGTTCTATAATTACACTATAAAACCGCGGGGACAGATTTCAATGCTTCTCACTTGCGGATAGGTACCTACAGACAGAATGTCCAGACCCAATCTCCGCCGGTAAGTTACTCGTCGTCGTCTTCCTTGAGCAGATCGCGAGTAATCTTGCCTTCGGCAATTTCGCGCAGGGCGATAACCGTGGGCTTATCATTTTCTTCAGCCACCATCGGCTCGGCACCCTTGGTAGCGAGCTGACGGGCACGCTTGGTTGCCAGCATTACCAGCTGGAAGCGGTTATCTACGTTTTCCAGACAATCTTCAACGGTAACTCGTGCCATAACTTCCCCGACTCATAAAATGACTGTTTTCAGCAGACCGCACAGTTTACTGTGACCGGTTCAATTTGTATACAGGAAAACCCCGTATCAGCGCGGGCCCGACAACCCCGCCAGGAGCGCCCGGTGCCTGGGCTGCTGAACCTCCATGCGCAGGCGCTGGGCGCGAACAATGGCCAGCAGATCAGCGAGCGCAGCGGCGAAGTCATCGTTGACCACCAGGTAATCGAACTCCACCGCGTGACGGCACTCCTCCTCGGCCTCTGCCAGACGACGCTCCACCACTTCCGGCGCATCGGTGCCACGCCCGACAAGTCGCTGGCGCAACACTTCAGGCGAAGGAGGAACGATGAAAATGCTGACACACTCGGGAATCAGTCGGCGCACCTGGGAGGCGCCCTGCCAATCAATCTCCAGGATCACATCCTGGCCCTTTGACAAGGTTTCCCGAACCCAGACCTGGGAGGTACCGTAGTAGTTACCAAAGACGTCGGCGTGCTCAAGAAAATCACCGCGGGCGATCATCGCCTCAAACTCGGCCCTGCTCACGAAATGATAATTCAGCCCGTCCTGTTCACCTTCTCGCATGGAGCGCGTGGTATGGGAAACGGACACGCCGAGTTTCTCGTCATTGCGGAGCATTTCCGCCACAAGGCTGGTCTTGCCGGCACCGGATGGCGCGGAGATAACGTACAGAGTACCCTGCTCAACTGCCTGACTCATAACCCGAGAACTCCAAACCTGAACGCGACGGCCGCCTGTTTCGACCGGTAAGGCCGGGAATTATACGGACTTTGCCAAAACACCGCACCCCAGAGGCGAGCCAGCTGATACCATTTGCCTATCCATCTGCTCAATGACTGCAAAAACCCATGCGAACCACCATCGATATCACCCTGAAACAAACCAGCAAAGCCATAGACGCCCTGAGTGAGGCGGCGCCGGGGCTCTCCCGACAGAAAATCAAGGATGCCATGGCGAAGGGTGCTTGCTGGTGGACGCACAAGGGCAAACGCCTTCGACTGCGCCGCGCCACCAAGGAACTCAAGCCGGGCATCCGGCTGCAGCTTTACTACGATGAAAAGGTGTTGGCGAGAAAACCGGAGGATCCGGTGCTACTGGAGGATCTGGAGCGCTACACAGTCTGGTTCAAGCCTCATGGCCTGCTGGCCCAGGGCTCACAGTGGGGCGACCATTGCAGCCTGCTCCGCCTTGCGGAACTTCAGCTCCAGCGCCCCTGCCACCTGATCCACCGACTTGATGCCGATGCCGCCGGGCTGATGCTGATCGCCCATGACCCGAAAGCCGCAGGCGCCCTTTCCCAGCGCTTTTCGGGCAGAACCATGACCAAGCGTTACAAAGCGCGAGTGTGTGGCGTGATGGAGACGCAAGACCAGGTGGTTGATGCGCCCGTTGAGGGAAAACCGGCGGTCAGTCATGTTTCGACACTGGCGACCAATGAGGCTGAGCAGACTTCCCTGCTCCAGATCAGTATCGAGACCGGTCGCAAGCACCAGATCCGCCGTCATCTGGCTGGCCTCGGGCACCCGATACTCGGTGATCGCCTGTATGGCCGGGCCGCAGGCCTTCCCTTGCAGCTCCTGGCCTTTCATCTCGAATTTGACTGCCCCCTCAACAAACGCAAGATGGTGTTCGAACTGCCCGCTGAGCTGGACACCCTGGAACAGAACCAGAGCTGACCACTACAATAGAAGCCCGGGCTATTCCAGGTTCTGCACCTGCTCGAAGAATAAAAATTTAAAAACCTTTAAAAACAGATGCCTGCTTTAGCTTTTGCATTGATCTTCGCCAAATACTACCCATTTTACTACCCATGGATAGAAAGTTTATCTCTGATTGGCGCAGGCGGTTACTACCCATGATTATAAACTGGGATAAGCGGGAAACTGGGAAATCCTGATCCTTTCCCGGCCTCCCTTCACCTCGCCTCAACCGAAAAAATCCTGCTGGCAAGTCTAGCAAGAGCGACACTCCCGATGCACCACCGCTGATACACCGAAGTTTGTACTGACAGTACAAACTATTGATTTTATTAAATATTTTTCCATTTCCCTCTTGCGTATTTGCAACTTCATGCGAGTATCTTAGAAAACGCAGGAGTTCAAAATGACCAAGTTGAAGACCATTTGTTTTGCTGTAACTACAGCCGCGCTCGCGGGTTGCGCTGCCATGCCTCGACACTATGACGACGAATCATCCCGCGCACTGAATCTGGCCCGTGCCGGGGGCGTCTACGATCAGGACCTGCGGGATTCACCAGACGGGACGCGCTCGTATCGAAAGGGTTTGTTGGTAAGCGCCCTCGACCTGGCCAGTCTGGCCACCTCACTAGATGCGCCGCTCCGTCATCTTACAGGCACCCAGACACTGCTATTTAACGCCACCGATATCATGATGACGCCGGACAACCCTTCGGCACGACCCAGCCTGATGGGCTGGATGCCGGAATCACTGGCGGCGAACGAGGATGACGCCTATGACCACTATGTTGCAGTCGTAGATGAGGCCATCACCCAGGCCGCCGAATCGATGGCAATTACGACAACGAAACTCACAGGCGTGAAGACACCAGAGATTGACGGGCACCCGCTCATGCTGTGGTCGGTAACAGCCGAGCGATATGGCTGTGCCGATAGCAACTGTATCATCGCCTACAACATCCAACAGCCGAATCACTGGAAGACACCAAGCTATGTCATCGGCGGTGAAGCTGCCAGTTACAACATCGCTGCCAACCACCCCGAGAAATACTCCCGACTGGTATTTCGGCAGTCCGGCCATGAACTCACCTTTCCAGTAGATGAATTCTATGGCGCTGTCAGCGCCGGCATGCCTCCCTGGATAGTGATGTACTTTCCACCGAACACCGTGATCCAGGACGGCGAGCCGCTCCCCTATCCGGTGTTGTATGAACAGGGCCAACAGCTGATGTTCAGGGAGCCCGACCATGAGTGACTGGCACGATGAACTTGAGTTGGCACTGCTGCCGCTGGAGGACCTGAGAGTCGATAGCGTCTACATGACTTTTGTGATCAGCAATGCCCTGAGCGAGCGAGGCATCTTCCATCAATGCCGGATCGGATACGCGGAGGACCGACTGAGCCGAATGACCACCGCTCCCCATTGCTGGGTCGAGCTCGAACAGGGCTGGTGTATCGATCTCCGGCTCAGACAGTGGCTGGGAGATGAGGACGACCTCCCTCATGGCGTATTCCAGCCATCCAACTACCCTCGCGTTCGATACCAAGGCACGGCGTTGGTGGTTCCACACCTGGACGTGGAAGATTTGAGGGCGATGACGAACGATGCCTACAGCAAGGTGAAACTGCCATGGCTGGCCGGGCAAGCCGCAGCGGCCTGACGCCGGGTAAAACTTGCATTTTCTCAGGGTCTGGTAACTTCAATGTAAAGAACTATCGGGGACTGAGGCCATGGTGAGAGTGGCAAAAATCGTAGCGGTGGGGCTCGCCGGAATCGGCGTTGTGGAGATCGCCTTTAGGGGTGCTGATGCTGCGCTTTACGCATGGTATCTATTGTTCGCGCTCTGGATGGTAGCACTTTTCACTCGCTTCGCACTGGCCGCAGTCGATGCTTACAAGACGGTTTTCGCCAAGGGACCCGATGGGGAAATGACGTTTCCTGAATTCGAACAAAAGATGGCGTCGTTCAGTCGAGGCAGTGATGAGGAGGCAACCGGCGCGAGCAGCAAGGCAACTTCCGGCAATGGGAGCGATGGCGGTACTGAGGGTTTCTTCGATGACGACAGGATCAACCAGATTTATCGAGCGAACGATCCGTTCGGGGAGTTTCTCGACTCTTGAAGTGGTTCCTTATGGGTACAGATCAGAAGAACCAGAGGTTCGAACCCGGTAACGGCCACCAGAACCACCTAAACCAGACCGGCCAGAGAGAACCACTTATAACAGACTGAGGAACCGACGATGTTTATTCGAGCCTACCTTCGGGCATCCACGCAGGAACAGAATGCGGAGCGAGCCCGGGAGTCACTGGTACAGTTCGCAGCCAACCACGGTCAGCGTATTGCCGCTTTCTACGTGGAGAACGTGTCCGGCGCTACCCTGCACCGCCCCGAGCTGATGAAACTGATCGCAGATTCTGGCGAGGGCGACATCGTTCTGGTCGAACAAATTGATCGGCTGGCTCGCCTCAAACAGAGTGACTGGGACTCCCTCAAGCAAAAGCTGGCCGCCAAGCGGTTAGCCATCGTCTCCCCGGAATTACCGACCAGTTGGCTCGCCCTGGAAAAGAAGGACGACACCGGTTTCACCGACTCCATTCTACGAGCGGTCAACGCCATGATGCTCGACATGCTGGCTGCCGTGGCCCGCAAAGATTACGAAGACCGTCGACGCCGGCAGTTCCAGGGCATCCATAAAGCAAGAACGGAGGGTAAGTACCAGGGGCGGCAGCCAGACCTGAAGCGCAGGCAACACATCGCCAGTCTTCTCAAGAGCGGCCACAGCTACAGCGAGATCCAGGAAATGCTGAGTTGCTCGCGGCACTTGATTGCGTCTGTCGCCAAAGAACAAAGACAGGCCGATGCTGTGGCCTGAAACCAACAAACTGCCCTCAAAGGGCCATCAACCATTGGAGACGTGAATATGCTGAATCTATCTGCCACACTGATTGCATTCCTGAGCTTTGTCGCAGTCGTACTTTTTATCTGCGTTATGGCCTACCGCAACGCCGATCGGCTTGAAGCGTTCCTGGAGCGAAAGTTCCGAAAAAGATCACCCCGACACAATGGCGAACTGAAATAAATTCGGGGAAAACCGGTGTTCTTGCCCAAAACGGGCAGTTTGAGAGCCGTGCCTACTGCGTCGTCCATGGCAGCATAATCGTGAAGTCGATATGAGGTTATGCACATGACGGACAAAACAGCCATGCTTCCCGAAGGCTTTCTATATTTGCTAGAACAGGAAGAAAAGCGGAGGCAGCAGCGGGAGGAGACGGGGCTTCCGGCTCTCACAATACTGATCGACGCCGCTCACAGCGGTAGTGGCCAAGCCCGGCATATCCGGCGATTCCTTCTTGGCCTATATAATGCCAGTCGCTGGCCATTCGAGTTGAATCGGCTGAGGGCCTTGGATACCGAACTGCAACAGGCTGCCTTGCAGGTCCTGGAGCTGGATTGGAATGGCCGGGAGGTTCACACCTATGTGCCGGGTGGTGATGAGCTGTTTCAGTCATGGTGGGAGCGGGAAGTGGGTACCTGACACCCCGCATCCCAATGCACTCCCGAGTGGATCTATGGCTGTTTGATAAACGTCACCTCAAAGGCCTTGCTTGACCGAAACCGCTGCAACCGGTTGGCAAACGCGAAGGCTTCATTCATCTCGTAGTGCTGGAAGATGTCCAGCCCCCTGTCCAGCGATATCTTCCAGCCGTGGTCCGTGACGATATGGCGGGCGTGAATGGTGCCGCTTTCGTCAAACTCCCAGGTGAAGTCGATACCCACTGTGCGAGCGGATTCCTGGATTTTTTCAAAACTCTCGTCTTGTAAGTCACCCTTGAACTCGTCCCGGACGGTGACGAGATGAACCGCCATTTCATCTTCCTCGGCCTTGTTCTTCACGATGGCCTCGAGAAACTCCATGAAATTGCGGATCTGGTAGAAAAGCCGGATGTAGGGATCTGTGACGGTGATCTTGCTGGCTCCTTTCAGGTATGCTCCAAACAAGCTGTCAAATGAGATGCCTTTTTGGTTCTCCTGGAAGGTCAGGTGCTTTTCCTCCAGTACTGGTTCAGAGGCGCGGGGCTCTTTGGGCTCGCCACCTTTAACGTCTGTTGTAGGCTCGGGCTCTAATTCCCCGTCCTCAGGGGTAGACACTGTCTGGTGGTAGTAGCCTGGGTACTCTTCCTCCTCAAGTGTGGTGACCAGCGTTTCCTGGCCCTGCTCATCCTGGTAAGAAAAGCGTACTTCGCCGTAGGTGGTGTCAATCCGCTGTAACTGGTCCTTGACCCGCTTGCGCCCCTCGATGGCAAAACGCAGCACTTCTTCAACCTCATCCCTCGTTGCTCCGCCCTGGGGGAACAGGATCTTCATCAAGCCGGAAAAGGTCTTATTGATACCGTCCCGGTCACGGGTCGAGATATCCGAAGAAAGGGTAAAGTGCTCCCGGTACTGATCGGAATAATCGTAGTTCCGCATCGAGCGCAGGATTTCTGCAAGGTAGTCCACCACGAAGCCATAGCCGTCGGAGAACATCTCGCCCCGGATGATGTCGACCTCCCATCCCGGAATATAGAAGTGGATCCGGTCCAGAAAGGCAGAATCGTAGAACTTGTCCGGCAGTTCATCGAACAGGTCTGAATGCTTGAGCATGTAAGGAACAGTGTGCCGGGTGTTCCCCACGAACACCATGGACGCCTCGGCGCCCAGGGTTTCCACGCCCCGGGAGAAGGACTTGTTGGCCATGTAGTTCTTCATGATGTCGACCAGTGCTTTATCGACGCGCTTCTGCTTGCCGGCGAACTCGTCGAAGGCCACGCAATCCCAGTAGCCCACCAGGCCGATCTTGCCGCTGGAGTTATTCACAAACAACTTGGGTACGGTGACTTCACCACCCGATACCAGGATCCCATGGGGCGAGAATTCGGAGTAAACGTGGGATTTACCCGTCCCCTTGGGGCCAAGTTCAATAAGGTTGTAGTTCCGCTCGCAAAACGGAATCAAGCGGACCAGCTGGGTTAGCTTGCTGCGCCGTCCGAACATCTCCGGGTTAAAGCCGATACTCTGGATCAGCAGGTCAATCCACTCATCGGTGCTGAACTGCTGCCGCGCGGCAACGTAGGCGTCGTAGTCGAAGTGAGATAGCTGAATCGGCTTGAGGGTGGACAGAATCCAGGGGCTGACGTTCTGGTCTTCAGAAAATACGTATTCGATGTCCGCAATGCACCAGACGCCGCTTACCAGCAGTTTGGGGTGGGCCTTCACGGTCCCAGAATCCACCAATACCTTCTTGATTCCCAGGTTGGAAAACTGCGCCTCGTAGGCATCCGTCTTCTCATTCAGGGCCACGCTGATCTTATCGATGACCTTGTAGCGCCCCTTTTCCTTGATATTCGAGCGCACCAGCCCGGCCTCGTTGCGGTGGACATAGTGCTTGGCCAGAATCTCCTTGACCGTCTCGATACCGGTCTGAATCGTGGCCTCGTCGTTAGTGGCGCAGTACTGGCCGAGCAGATACTCCAGCACATATGAGGGGACGATGGCGTTGCCCTTGACCGTTTTCACCAGGTCTTTGCGCACCACCAACCCTTGGAAGTGCTCGTTGATCTTTTGGTCAAGCGTGCTCATTGGCTATAACCCTCAGAAATCAAAATCGCTGGTAAAGGAGCGCCGCATCAAATATCGGAGCGACTTGTATTCCTTGTAGTGGGAGGTGCCGGCGTGCTGCTCTTCCAGCTTTAGGAAGACCTCCTGGCCGTTGGCCTCGTCCGCTTTGCGGCTCAGCACGAAGCGTACCTGAAGCTCCCGCTCGCGGGGGTTCTCCGAGGTCAGGTCAAACGACAGCTCGTGACTGTCCGAAATCAACTCCCCTGACTGGGTATAAATCCCGGCCCGCAGGTGGCGAGGCTGTACTTTCTCGGTAACCGGCCCGGACTGATACAAGGTGACGGCCAGTTGGCCGGAAGTGATCACCGAGCTGGCCCCACGCAGGATGTCCACTTCAACGGCGCTGACATCACTCTGGCGCTTCTTATTGACCTTCAGGACCGGAATCACCACCTCCTGAAGGGATGCGCCGCCATGCACAAAGCGGCTGCCAGAGCCTTTAAGACGCAGCCGGTTGATGGACTTGGGAATCTGCACTTCCATCTCGCCGTCCAGCCCAAGCTGCTCAGACGAGAAGTGATGGAAGGCCGGAGAGGCGGACAGCCCCTTACCCAGCACGAACCGACGGTCCCGGTAGCGAATATCATCGCCAGAAACGGCGTCGCCCAGGAAGTCACTCTCATCCAGCTCACGGTTCTGGTAAATAAAGCCATGGTCAGCGGTGATCAGCAGGTTATTGGCGTTGGCCGCCGTGAGCTTCTTGATCAGACGAATCAGATCATCCAGGGTTTGTTCTGCGGCTTCAAAGGCCTGCCCCTCTGAGTGCATCTTGTCGCCAGTGTGGTCGATGCGGTTGTGGTAGATGTACAGCACATCATTACCTTTGAGCAGCTCCCGGCTGTCTTCCCGGTTGAGCTGCATAAAATCCTCCGCCTTGACGGCCTGGCCCCGTCCATCCAGGGCGGCTTGCAGGATCTTGGTACGGTTGACCGTGCCCTGTGAGCTTTGGCCATCCACCAGTACCGTGCCGGTATCGTTGTCGGCGATCACCAAGGACTTGTTGGGCAGCAGCGCCGCCATACCGAGCTGGGTATAGCTGGGCAGGGTCGAGAGAGCCGGCTCGAGCTCCGCGCTGTAGCGATCTTCCTGCCGGATAAGGCCCAGCAGCTCGTCACCAATCTCGTAGCGCATGGCGTCGGAAATTATCACACAGATCCGCTTGTCCTTGCGCAGGTACGGGCGAACCCAGTGCTCGAAAAAGGCCTTTTGCTGAACGACCGGATAGGCCTCCCAGCGCGGCGCGGCGTCCACGTGAAACTGGAAGCCGTCGCCCAGCTTGAGCAGATAGTTGTTGGAATACAGGTTCTCCACCTGCTCACTGAGCTCGCCCATTAACGATGCCTGGCCGGACATACGCACATGGTAGGTAAACTTGCGGTAGAGCTGATCCAACTGATACCAGGAGCGGCTGTATCTCTGAACACCGTCGGAGAGGCTGTCCATGGTGAGACGAGACTCACCGAGCTTCTGGACAAAACGGGCCGCAAACTCAATGGCCTCATACAGGTGGCGAAACTCCCCGTACCAGTGGCCCTGGCGCCGCTGCCGTACCCACAATGCCACATCGCCGCTGGTGACCGTGCGGCCAACCACCGCCCGCACCAGGTCACTGATAATCTTCTGATCGATTAGCCGGAAGTAATCCAGCTCAACCAGATCCCGGAAGTCCCGTCTACCCAGATCCTGCTCAATACCCAGCACCTCGGCACACTCGGTAGACAGGGTTTCAAACCCCTGCTCGAACTGCCGACTGTCTTTCCAGCGCTTGAGGAACACCAGGGCATCGCCGGTCAGTTTGACATCGCCATCGGTACCCATGGCGTAGCAGGACTTGAACAGCTCGATCACAAAGTCTCGCAGGCTGGGGGCACTGGCCTCGTAGCCGTAGAAACGGGTCAGTTGTTCCCACAGGAAGCTATCCAAGCCGCACCGTTCGATCAGCCTGATCCCATCATCGCGCTCTTCCGCCAGTTGCTGCAGCAGGGTTTCCACCACCGAGTCCATACGCGGCTCGCTACCGGCACAAACAGCCAGCATCTTCAGGCGCAGCTGGCCGGCAGTGTCGTCCGATTTCAGCAACTTCTTCAAAGCGTCTTTGCGCTTGATCGCCTGGAAAAATTCCGCGTGGGCCTGGGCCACCTCGGCGAACTCCAGGCCCAGCTCCAGTTCGGACAGCCAGATAGCCACCTGGTCAGTCCGGAACTCGCCGTGGGCCAACTGCACATCCAGCAACCAGTTATCCAGATCCTCCGGTTGCGGTCCTTCTTTGTACAGAAGGAACTTCTGGTCGGGTGACTCCCGCAGAACACGATATTTCAGACTGTACTCGTTGTTGGCGATTTCCAGCTTCTCCACGTGCGGGATGGAAACCGTCTCGAAATCACCGCGCAGCTCTTGCTTGGTGTCGTACCAGAAAATGATCCGGTGCTTATCAAACAGTCGCGTCAGAGCCGTTTGAATCTGGCTGCTCATGAGACCACCTCTTCCAGCTCTTCGTCTTCACTGTCAGCCACACTCTCCGCCGCCAACGGCGCGGACATGTAAACTCGGGATATCAAGCGCTGTTTTAGGGCTTCTCGCCTTGCCAGATAGAACGCCTTGAATGAAGTAAATTCCAGATCCACATTCTCGATGAGCAGATCACTAGGGGTCAGGTGCACATTCTGGTCAGAAAGCCATTCCTTCAAAGGGCGGTCTTTCTTCGCAAGGTTTTGCGAATGATTCAATAGGTGAAGATTGGGGATCGCATTCCAGTGGACTGGATTACGATAAAACGCCATCAACTGCTCGTCATCCTGCAGGAAGCTAGCTTTATTTAACAATTTCTTGTCAAAGGATGCCCTCGGGTGAAGGTGATCAATGTGAAAAACCTCTGAAACGTTCATTTCTGGGAACAGCAAATGCAGTAACGCGCGGCAGCGCCCCTCTCCGTGCTGCGTTTCCAGCAGTTTATCGAGGGTTTCTTCATCGAAACGCAGATCCTTGTTCGTCGCTTTGTAACGCTCAATGATGGCGGGCAACGGGAAGGTATCGTCGGTGAGGTGTTTTACTAGAACATCCCTCATGCTGCTTAAAATGGAGTCAGCCTGACCGCCGAAGACCCCTTTCAACAGCGCCATGTAAAACCACTGGCTGATTACCGCACGTTGCTCATGGCATTTCGCTAGATTATTAATTTTTCTGAAGAGTGGCTCTCCTGAAGAGCATTTTTTATACAAGTAGTAACAGATCGGAATAACAGCGTTTCTGGAGGTCAGGGACTGCGGCGTAATACCGAACCGCCTCACGAGGCGGAATGTTTCGGTAATACACTCTTTGATATCGGGCCACTCTTGCTGGATTCGGGCAACCTGCTCGCCCTTGAAATTTCTCACTTTGAAACGGACATCGGCTTCCGTGAGCATCAAGCAGGTTTTCAACAACCAGTCACGTTCTATGTAGAAGCCCATCTCAGTGTTCTGATGGATGTGCTGGGTCAAGTCGTCAAGTTCTTTCCGAAAATCTCCATCCCAGTGGGCAACGGCAATCGACATCAGCAGGTCAGAAAAGTCCAGCTTAGTGCCTCCGCTGTTGGTTCGGATAAATACATCTAAAACATGGTCGATTTGCTGACTGTTCTCATTGAAGTAGTGAATGATCTGCTGGGAACGGATCACGTCATAAACTTTCAGCAATGTCTTTCGGGCAAATGTATTTGTACTGAGTCCTCGTCGCTCGAGCTCTGGCATTACCACCTCCAAAAGCACATCATCGCTACTTTCGTGGTGTGGATACCTGAGTATTTCATGCATGCAAAGCCAGTGGTGGGCCGGGGTCTCTGCAACCAATGAGTCTTTATATTGCCGGTCTGTGAGGAATCGGAAGTTGTAATACATCAGTGATTCATCGTCTTCCGATTCCAGTGGTGCTTTCAGGTCCAGATACAGTTTGCGAGGCGGTAACACCTTGTCGTCGCGAGTGCTAGGCCACCAAACTCTTGGCTTCTTGTACGCATATGTACCGCAAAGCCCAATGTAGAGGGATGTAAGACGCTGCTGGCCATCGATGACTGCCCTGAAATCCTTATAACTCGCATTGGTTGAGACGTGAGGGTTTTCCTCACTGAAACGTTGGCAGTAGGATTTCAGGAACTCGTAGAACTTGTAGTCGTTCTTGATGCCATCATCTTTGATTTTCCACATCATGAATGTGTTGATGGGGTAACCCCGCATGATGGAGTCGAACAGCACGCAGATCTGATGGCTGCTCCAGACAAACTTCCGCTGTATTGCCGGCAACAGATAGTCTCGCTGATTGATGGCATCAATCGCGTCTTTGATAGTAATGGCCTTTTCGTACTCACCTGCCATGCCGACAGCTCCTTACTGCTTCAGGACAAGCCTGGAATTTTCTTCAAGGCGTCGCCAAATTTCGGATAATTGGCCTTCACCCCGTCATCGAGATCGATTTCCACCTGTTCGGTAGCCAGGGGATAAAGTACATCCCGCTCGTAGTCATCCAACTCGGCTAGGATTTTGTTGATCTTCTCGATTTCCTTCAGAGCTTTAGCCTTTTCACCCTGGGAGGCACCGGCGCTGATACTGACGGCTTCCAGATGGTTCTTCCGGGCTTGCAGTTTTTCATCTTTGAAATCGCGCAGATACTCCAGCACCGTGCCCACGGTGTGGGGCTGGTAGCGGTGCATGTAGATCAACGCATTGAATGAGCCCTTGGGTGAAGAGAACAGCCAATAGATGGGGCGCTTTTTGTAACGGCGCACGTGGTCGTTATAGAAGTCCTTCAGGAAGTACTTGCGGATGTCCTTACCCAGTGCCTGCTCGACAAAGCGAAGGTTCTCCTCGTAGTGCTCTTCGCCAAAGGCAATACGCAGGAATTCACGGAAGCGTTCGGTGATGTCGTCGGTGAACCAGTCGCCATCGAGCATGGGGATGACATTGTCGTCGTCTGCCGGGAAGCTCGGCTCCGGAACCCGCTTCAGATAGTCCTCTATGGTCTCTCCCTGATTGGTCAGGATCAGCCCCGGCTCTTCCAGAGCGTAGCGACCGAACATGCAACCCACAGCATAGGAGACCAGTTCGCGCATGGTATCGGCCAACAGCAGTGCTTCAAGCTCTTCCTCGCTCTTGTTGTTGCCGTAGCGGTAGTGCGGGTTACAGGTCAGGGTGATCTCTTCCAGTGGCACATCTGGTGTTAGCTCATCCTGCAGGCCGTAGGCTTCAATAAAGATGCGGTTGTTCTCTTCCTCCAGCCGCCGCATCTCCTGAGTCATGTCCCTCCAGCGGGTGTGGAGGGACGCATAGCTGGCCTTCAGTGTCTCGCCTCGGTTGTCGGGCGAAAGTAGCGGAAGCGTGGTGAAGTCCCATGAGGTTTCGTAGGAGTCCCAGTCCGATTTGGCGCATTCAACAAGCATCAATGAATTGGATTGAAGCTCCGGACTCCTAAAGACTTGATCAAGTAGGGGCAAGCTGCCAAGCGTGCCAGTTGAAATGTTGATTGTGTTACCCGTGGCTGCAAGGAGGGGCTTCATTATAACGGAGTTGAGTTGTGCAATTGTGTAAAATGCATCTTTACCAAAGAGAGTAGGTGCAGCATCGTTGAACCCGTAGCCTTCCGGTCTCCAACGGAATGCATGAGCACCTGCACTTACCTTGGCCCAAGTAACACCACCTTGAAAAAGGTATTTGGTATTCTGGGGTCGAGACCGCAATGATCCGTCTTCGTTCCGATAGTTTTTTATCCTAAACCCATCGTCCTCCCAATCCATTAAATAATTGAAGCCCATATACCAACGTCTTGCATCACCGGCTTTATCAGATTGAATCCAGCGCACTTCTCTCCCAATGTTCGAGCGGGAAACCTCCCACTGGAGTCTCATGAAAGCCTCGTCATTTCGAGTCCCTACACCTTCCTTTGCATCAAAAACTTCTCCAAGTTTTTTATTTCTGAACAAATTTAATACAGAGGGTGAAAGCCAATATGCAATTGCCTGGCCAGGGATAGGTTTAAATAGTTCATCTCGAACTCGAAAATAATTCGTACGATCCTTGCCGCCCACAACCTCGTTAAATAATCGGGCCTTTTCTTCCTCAGAGCGTCCGTCGACAAGCCGCACATATTCTCCAACGTGCCGCTTTGTTCTGCTATTCATAAGAGAGAAAGCGGTCGTTGAAACAACCGCACCACCGATTGAATCAAATCCTCGCTCCCCTATGTGCGCCATATTTAATATGCAGCACTCAGAAAGAAGCTTTTCTCTGAGACTCTCAAAAGAGGATAGAAACATCCATGATTGCATATTGATCATGGAGATTATCCCTGAGGCTCGACACAGCTTAAGTGACCTCTCTAGGAACATGGCGAACAAATCTGAGCGAGAGCCTGAGAAATTATTCTTGGCGAAGCTGCTGAGACTGTCGTTCATTCCCCCTTTGCCCATATAGGGGGGATTAGCGACCACCACATGATATTTGGGTGAGAGGGCCTCAGCCATGCTTAAGATGGACACGAGTCGTGAGTGCAATTCGGTTCGCAACAGATCATCACTAGCGTTCTGTGCTTTCACTACCTGCAACACCTCAGCAGCATTGCTGATCTTCGGCGCGATCAGCGAGCCGAAATTTTTGGCCTGCTCGAACTGGCCAAGCGTCTCGTGCAGCTCGTCAGTAATAAGATCTTTACCCACAAGAGCAGCTACATCTTGCATCTCGGATTCGGCAAAGGTGACGTTCGCCAGAATGACAACATTCGGCTGCACGGGCTTCCGGAAGAACCGGCGTTGCTTGGCTCGCGCCTTCATGGTTAGCGCAAATGCGGCCAATTCACCGGCACGCTCGTCGATCTCAATGCCGCAAAGGTTATGAGTCAGAATCTTGGCCGGAATATCGGCAGGCTCGCAACCTTCCTCCTCATAAATGGCATACAGCAGATCGAATGCATACGTCAGCATATGGCCCGAGCCGCAGGCCGGGTCACAGATCTTGATCTCTTCCGGGCTACTGATCCGCAAAAAGTCGGGCTCGGGCTCTTCCGGCTTGATGTAGTAATCCATCTGCTCGATCAAGCCAGAGTTGGGACGGTTGAGCATCCAGAGGCGGCCCAGTGAGTTCTCCACCAGATAACGCACAATCCAGTGTGGCGTAAACAGCTGCGTCGCCGCCGGGATATTCTCGGGAGAAACCTTCTTGTTCTTCTTGAGATCAGCAAATACCTGGTCTTTCTTCTCGGAGATATAGAACTGATACAGCCAGCCAATAACCTCGACATCTTCACAGGCATCCGGCGTCATGGCTTCGCGGGTATAGGTCAGGATCGAGTTTCCAGATAGCAGGTCATCCGGCATCAAAAGCTCGGTGTAATCGTCAATGCGCTCGAACAGGAACGGCATCGCCCCATACCAATAGTTACAGGCCGCGACGACCAACAGGCGATAGGCCTCCCCCTGCGGATCCTGACTGGGTGTTTTGCTATCCAGCAGGGCAAAGATCTTTTGGCGGGTTGACTCCGAGACCATTTCTTCATCGATATGGCCCATTTTGGCATCAGCCAGGATCTCGGGCTGGAACTGCCCCTCAGCAGGGGAAACAATGCCAATGCGGTTGTAACGGTTGACGTCCATAAAACGCAGGGCACAGAAGCGGTTGAACCAGATGTAGGCCACCCGCTCAATAACCTGTTCTTTGCTCTGCTCGGCTATCGCTTCTTCCAGTTTTTTAATCGCCTGTGGGCTTTCTCGCCGGGCGGGACTTTCGTCGGCCAATACCAGTTTGAGCTTGGCGGTAACCTGTTCGAGGAGGCTACGGCGAGCGAATTGGGCGAATTTTTTAAGTTTCGATGTTTCCATGAATTAGGCTCCCGCACTTATTCTGCGGACGGTATGGGTTCCAAATTGTTTCTTGTACTGGTCCAGGTTGAGAATGACGCACGCCTGTGCAAACGGCACAGACCAGTCTTGGTGATTCAAGGGCAGGCAGCGGTGCAGCTGATCTTGTTTGGCGAGCAGCAATGCGGGATCGAGAGCGGCCATGGAAAGCAGGACGACATAATGAACTGGTTTTCCCACCTTACCGCTAAGGGCTCGGAACCAGAGGCTGTCTCTATACTTCCCCGCCAAATCCGGTATTAAATTGCCACTGACGAGCTTTTGTCTGAATGCTTCAGGATTGGTCGCGACAGGGTTGTCAGGGTCTTTTACTTCCACAAAAACCAAGCGATCCTCATACTCTGCAATAAAATCAACGCGCTTCATGGTGCTTTGCCCATGTAGCGCGTCGTCATCGAAGCGGACAGCTTCAATAGCATCGCTGAAATCGAATTCCAGATCGTCCTCGGAGAAAAGAGTCATACCTTCCCCCCGAGCGAGCGTTTGATCTCTTCGTCGTATAGATCATTGAACGTGTTCGCTATGGCATTGTTATCCAGCTCTTTATAGCTATCCGCTGATTGAAGAGTAACTTGGCCACCTTTGTTGACCAGTGCATGGAAGCGAATATGATCTCCTTGCCCTGGGCGGGCCAGGAGGTCAAACCATTTGAGCAGTACATAATCATGGGTGGCGAGAATGACCTGCTGGTTATTTCTTGCCAGCTCCAGAAGAACCTGAACAAGCAGCTTCATCAGCTTGGGGTTCATATTGGATTCCGGTTCGTCCCAGAACAGGGGGCCACTGGAACCAGGAGACAGCACACCGTTACTTAGCAACCTGTGCAGAATACCGATCTTTCTGAAGCCTTCCGCTGTCATGCTGCTGGAGTACTGACGACCGCTTTCTGCGACGAACTCCGTCACTGTGGAGTCTTGATACGCTTGGGCGGACTTGGAATTGGTTCGTTTAGGAGAGGGCTTTTCCCGATATTCACCTGGCTGGAAACAGAAGCCACCGTTTTCCCACTGGTAGCGCCCACCAATCAGGCTGACCAATTGCGGAACGATCGAACTCAGCCTCGGATCTTGGTTGATTCGCACGTCCAGGTCTTCATCACTGGATTTGGTCAAGGCCTTGGCAAGATCGACGTAGCCATCATCGAATATCAGCTCAACCGTCTTCTGATCGTGTGTTTCGTCGGCCATACCCTTGACCAGAGAGAGCACTTCTTTGGTTGGGATGAACACAGGCTCAGCCCGGTACTTAGCGTAGCTTGGCGAATTCTTGATCGAAAGCTCAGAGGAGTTGTTGAAAAAGATCGCGTTGACCTTCTGCCCCTCTGCGAACTGTGCGGTTAAACTGGCGTGCTCTCTGGCCCCATGGAGGTGCATCTTCCCGAGCTTGTCATCCAGAGGCATGAACAGGCGTAAGAACTTGGCAGTTAATGCCGCTTCGAGCTCGGCTTTACCGAGATCCGGCTTGCTCTTGAAAAACGATGCGCCGGCACAAAGCCCATAGGCCGCCTTGAGCAACTGTGTTTTGCCGGTACCGTTTTCACCAATGATCACGTTGATCTTGGATGAAAAATCGATGTCCAGGTCACCGAATGACGTAAAGTTTTTGAGTTCAAGCCGGTCTATCATTATTACTTCCCGATTGTTTACTATCCCCTGACCCAGCACCCAGTCGGCCACGGCCCTCACTTGCATGCGAAAATACGCGCGTCGCTCGTATACGCTCGTATTTTTCGTGCGCCGCACGTATCTTATCAGCTTCGCTCATATCGAGTCCCCTTCCCCTGGCCTACCGGGCGTATCACACCCTTGTCTTTCAAGCGGTTGAGCAGCCGAGTGGCTTGGAAAGGGCTGATATGGCACAGATCAGCGGCATCCGCTCGTTTGATGCTGCCGTGGGTATCGATGAAATTCAGCACCATTTGCTCCTGTTGGATGGCATCGAACCCCGCCTGGCGAACGTAGGCCGCCTTCTGTCCCGCCCCCCGGTAAACCTTGGCGCTCAGGGTGTAAGTGCGGCCCTTGCCGGTGCCGTGGGCTTCCACCATGCCTGCTTCCACCAGCTTTTCCAGGGTGCCCCGGACCACGGTTTCGGGCTTTTGCACGGATTTGGCCAGGTCCGCCGTTCTTAAGCGCCGCTCATTGCGCAGCCGGGACAGGATGATCAGGCTGTCGATGGGCATGGCGGCGCCGGTCTGTTCCTCACGCTCGACGATCATGCGCAGGAATTCGGCATCCGCGTCCGCTGCGCTCATGCGCACGGAGACGGTGTGAGCGGACGACATGGAGTAGTCGGGGGCGGTGCGCCCGTAGCGGAGCATACCCTCGAAGATCCGGTCGATGCCCCGGCCCGTGCGTTCGGCAAGGCCGATGCGCTTGATAATGTCAGCCAGCAAGGGGTTACGGGAGCGGGGGTCGGCCACCAGCAGGTTGTCCAGATTAACGCCCTCCACAAAACCACCGGGATTGCTGATGCTCAGGCCGTCGTCGTCCAGTTTGACGTGTACGGCGCCCAGGGCGCTGTAGTCGCGGTGAACCAGGGCGTTTACGAAAGCTTCCCGGAAGGCCCGGCGGTCGAAGTTGGGGATGGGCACGCGAAACAGCCCAACCTGAATCTCCTCTTCCTCCACCCGGGCGCGAAACAGCACTTCGACCTCTTCAAAGGTCTCCAGCAGCGGTTTGCGGTAGAACTCATTGACCAGGACATCGGTACCGCGCAGCACCTGGAAGGCTACCTCGTGGGAGGGCAGGTGTTGCCGGAGCTGCATTTCGTTCCCCAGCAGCAACAGGCCTGCAACCGTGGGGAGGCGAATGCCTCCCATGCTCACAGTCAGCCCCAGGGCGCCGTCCAGCTCATCGTCCGCCAGGGGCATCAGGCTCTGATCGCCGCCGTATTTCTTGATGGCATTGCGGATCCGGATGCGCTGAATCGGGTCCAGATCTTCAACCGCCAGGTTTTCCACCGGCAAGGCCGAGGGGTCCGTTACTCCCAGGCTGGACTGGCGCTGAACAAACTCATGGGGGTAGAAGGGCACGGCCTCCGGAGTGCCGTCCATTCTCAGGCGCCGACGTTGCAGCAGGCCATCCGAGGTCGACACCAGCTGCCGGGACTTGGGCACCTGGATCCTGGCAATAGGTTGCCCCTCCAGCTCCAGGGCCTCAACGCGCACGGCCAGCGAGGGGATGGTCTTATTGGCAATCAGTGCGGGCAGGCCGGCGAGGTTGCGGTGGTTGGCATGCAGCCCGGTCGGGGTGCCATCGTCTTCAACGCCCAGGAAAAGGTCGCCGCCCTCGGTGTTGGCCAGGGCCACCACCGCGGCTACCAGATCCCGGTCCGGCAGGCTCTTGACGTCGCTCTTGAATTCGACGGCAAGGTTTTCGCCGCCGCGAATGAGCGCCTGGATTTCCTGTTCGGCTTCGTGCATGGCTATCCCCAACTTTGACCGATTAGACGGTTCGGCACGCTTAGATCTGGACCTTGCGCCCTTGCTGGACTTCAACCAGCAGGGCCTCGCGCAAGGCATTCAGGTACCGGTCCACATCCCCCTCGTCGGCCAACCAGGCCTTGTCGAACGCGACACGGAGGTTGCGGGTGTGAACATAGTCGGCGGGCGATTCCTTGACCTCGGGAGTCCCCCCGTCACTCTGGTCTTCACTCTGGCTACCTGGGTGCTGATCGGGGTCGTCTGCCGGTGCTGATTTCTGATTGGCCAGCGCCACCATTTTGCCCAGCAGCTTCTGGTAGCCCTCTTCTTCAAAGTACCGGGTCCGATCCTTGATCACAGCAATCAGGCGCTCCTGTCCGATGTAATCGACCAGATCCCGGAACGGTTTATTGAGCTCATCCTGGCGCGGTTCCGGCAGGGACTGGTATTCGTCCATGCTTTGCATGCGTTCCTGCATGGTCTTCAGGGAGGTTTCTGCCTGAGCTCGGGTTTGCCGCACTTTCTCATCGATGCGCTCCTGCAGGCTATCTAGCTGGCCCTTAAGCTGCTGAATGCGATTCCCTTTGTAGCAGTTGGGGTCGTTCAGGATGGTGCGGATCTGCTCGATCTCGTCCCCGGCCACATAGATGAAGTTGGGCTCCTGGCTCTGCAGAAAGGACCGAGCCTGGTTGTAGATGTCTTTTTGTGAGCCCCCCATGAACTTGCGGATCGGGTCGATGACATCCTCTTTCAGGTCCAGCAGTTGGTCTTCCTGCTTGCCCAATTCCGTCAGGTGCCAGGTGTAGGGCTTTCCGGCGACTTCTTTCAGCGTCACCAGGGCAGGTTTCAAGGCATTGAGAAACGGGTACTGATCGACCTGCGCTATCCGCCGATCCAGGTCGTGGTATATGTCCTGGAAGGCTTCGCCGGCCTCTTTACCCAGGGCCTTGGCTTCGCTGCTGCGGGGCGGACTGTCGAAGAAGTCCTCGTAGAACGATTTGAGGGCTCGGACCTGAGAGGCGGTGAACTCAATCTGTGGTTCCAGCACCACGTTGCCGTGGCCGTGAGTGTTACGCAGGGCGCGCTCCAGCTCGCTGTCCTCCAGGATATTACCGTCGAGACGAACCTCCACCTTGCCACGGGCACACAGGTTGGCCAGGGTGCAGAGAATCGCGGCGTAATACCAGCCGTAGGGTTTGCGTTCGAACTTTTCCAGCAGGCTCTTGAGGGTGGTGCGAACACCGCCCCGGTTGTTGCTCTGAATGAACGCCAGCACTTCCTGCTCGGATTCCGCCAGGGCCGTTGCGTCATTACCGAAAAGGCCATCGTCTGTACGGTTAAGGCAATTGCTGATGTCGTTTTCCGTGTAGGAAACGCCGCGCAACATGCGGAGGTTGGGGTAAGCCCGTGAAATCAGCTCATGGAAGCCCCGGATAATGCGGGTCTGGGGGTCCTCATTCGCCACTTCCACATCGGCGCCGCCAATGAGCAATTTGGACTTGCCAATGAGGGTCTGAACCTGCTGCCGGAGCCGAGCCTCGCGCTCACGGTTCTGGAAGCCCTTGTCATTCAGGATCCGCTTAACGGCTTCCTGCTGGGTAACGGAAATGTTCTGCTTGATGTACTTCTCGGTGCGCTTGAACATGAGCAGATCGCGCACCAGGCGCTCGTCCGACGGCATGAGCACGAACAGCTCGTCCGCCTTGTAGGTCGAGGCTGTACGGAGCATTTGCTCGTTGTCGGTATGCTCGTGGAACGGGCTGATGACATTGATCGAGAGCTCGTATTCACGCCCATGCAGACGATCATCCAGTTTGCGCGAATAGGAGTAGTCCTGCCCCTGGTTTTGGGAGGAACCGGCGTCATAGCGGATCTTGCGCTGCTTGATGACAAAGTCGAAAACGATCTTTTCCAGTTCGTCCGCAACGTCCGATGACTCAACCTCTGTGTTCTTGATCTCCTGCTCGACGTCCTTTTCCTCGTCCGTCAGGTACTCGTACTGGTCGCCGTTGCGCTGTATGTAGGTCTGTTGCTCCAGAAGGCTCAGGGCTTCCTCGACCTTGGTGCGAAGTGCCGGCAAGTCCTGATCGAAGGCATCCAGCATCAGCACGCAAAGGTTGCGCACCGTGGGCTTGAATTCCTTGACATATTTGACCAGGAATAGGGCCTTCAGCAGCCGGATAGCGAAAGCATTATCGAGGTGGTTCTCAGCCTGAATAATCGCCCGCTGTATTTGTGATTTCAGTGCAGAGCGGATGCCTTCAAACATCAGGTCAAAGGTGGCCAGCTGGCCCACCTCATGGTTGCCGATGTGGATGGCCACCTGCTGGAAAACACCCAGCATGGAGCGCTCACCGACAGAACTGTGTTTACCCTCGAAGGCGTTGTGCTGCGACAGGTTCTGGATCGCCGATTGAAACAGCGCGAACTGGTAGGGGACGAAGGGATAGCTGTGGATGAAGTGGTCCCTGTCCCGGAAGTTCCGGTAGGTGGCCGATCCATCCGCGAAGTCAAACAGGGTTTTGAAGTTGTTCGCCTGTGCGTGATAGACGTCCGACAGCTGATTGACACCATCTTCAGTCTTGGTCAGCAGGCGCTTCTGGATGACCTCCGCCACGTCCGCGCTGGACAGCTTCATGCGGTTATTGAACCGTGCCTGAATTTTCGAGAAATCGTTGCCTTGCTGCTTGCCCATTTCGCCAACCACGTTTTTCATTTCTTCCTGGGCGGTGACGATAATCCAGGCCCGGCCCCGACACTTGGTGGCGAGGCTCTCGGCAATAGTTTGCAGGTTGGTCATCAGCTTGGTGTTGTCGGCAATGTACTGGCCGACCTCGTCCACAAAGAAGTTCAGGCGGAACTCTTTGTGGCCACCCTCTTTTGCCTGCTTCTCGATATAGGCATTCACATTGTCCGCGAAGTCTTCAATTGAAACGCGGTATTCGCTGCGGTACTTGTCCAGAATGCCCGCTGCCGACTGCGGGTCGCCACCGGTCACAGCGGCGTAGGCTTTGGCAATATTCGGGCCTTCCAGAAGGGCTTGCTCCCGGCCTTTCTGCCAGGGGCGACCGGCGATGGCCTCGTACTCGGCTTTGAATTGTTCGTACAGGCCACGGCCGTCCAGATCGCGCTCAAACTGGGCAATGTGCCCTTGTTTGCCGTAGTAGCCGCACATTTCGTCAAAGACTTTAACGAACACGGCCAGAAGCGCATCGATCTGGGTTTTGCTGATGACATCGGCTTTCTGGTCGATGTTGAACAGAATGCTCTTCGCCGGAATTGAAACAGCTCGCTTCAGGTCGCCCCGGAGAATCTCATTCTCGCTGCACTTGGGAAGGAACAGGTCCAGGGTTGTAGCACCGTCCATCTCCCGGTTTTCAAGCAGAAGGGCCAGCATCTTAAGCAGGTGTGACTTACCCGAGCCGAAGAAGCCGGATACCCATACCCCGTTCGCCCCTTCGTAGTTGTTATAGGCGTCCAGGAACTCTTCGAGACGCTTCTCGACTTCGTTGGTCAGTACGTATTCTTCAATTTCGAGGCGAAGACTGGCTTCATCGTCGGCTTTGATAACGCCTTCGATGGGGCGGTCAACGGGCTTTAGAAAAATATTCTTCAATGTCATTGTACTTTCCCTTAATGATTACGCCTCGAATCGTATCGTCCGCTCAGGCTTCGTAATGAAAGATGTTGAACGCACGGTAGTACTTGTCGTCATGCAGCCTGCCGAACAGGTCCAGAGATGCACCGGTTTCCAGCGAGTGGGTATAGGAGCCCGGGAAGAACATCACCGTTGGCTGGTCTTTGGCGGTGCTCTGCAAGTTGTTGAGCACGTTATGGGAGCGTATGTAGGGGAAGACCTCGCCCACCCCTGAGAGAAACAGCACGTCAAACTCAACGGACTGGAGTTTTGCCGCAATAGCGGGCACCAAATGGGCTTCCGGGTCCAGCACTCCCTGTAGCAGTTCTTTCAGCTGATCCTTTGAGACCGTGGGCTCGAGCTCCAACACCTGCTCCCAGATGTCTCTTTCTTTCAAAATATCGACGGCCAGGTCGTACAGATTGATACTCAGGATCCGGATGCCCGCCTGCTCCAGCCGGTTAACCAACTGCCGCTGAAGACGCTCCATTTCGACCGCTTCTTCAGGCCGGTAGGGGCAGATGAAGAAAGGCACTTCATTACCCAGTCCCTGTTTGTTAAGGAATCGCTGGCCGGAAACCACGCTGAACAGGTGCTGTAGTCGCTCCTGCATCGGCATTTTGGCAATGTCCTTTTTCAAGCTGACATCCCCCTGATATCGGATTCATAGACTGGGAAGTAGAAAAACTCGTCAGGATTGTTCTGACGCAGCAACTCAACCAGCCTGGGGCTTAGCAGAACTGCGTTTATGGTTTTGTCCTTAGCTAACAACCCTGCCTCCCGCAGCATTCTGAACAGGACCTGCCGCAATTTATCGCGCGTTGAGGCGCTGGCATTATCAAGCTCGTCATGCCACTCCGATTTACGGTTGTAGAAGGCATCGAAATCCTCAAAACTGAGATCCAGCTTCATCGCGACAAACCGTTCGTGTAGCACTTCCACCGCAAAGTCCGCGATAAAGCGGTACAGGCGGCACACCGCAACCCACAGAAGGTGAGCCTGGTCCTGGTGGTTTGCCTCGGCCAGGAAAGTCAGTTCGCTTTCGGTCAACGTCTTCAGGCGTGCAATCGCCTCTCTACAGGTGCGCTTTGCAGTGCTTTCCGTTCTGGCCTGTAGCAGGTTGTCATGCAGCGCTTGAGCACGCACCTCTTCCCAGTCACGTAGCGACAGGTACAGATCGGCCAGCTTCACCGATTCTCGGTGATACAGGCTGCCGGACGTGAAAGAGATGCGATACCTGCCTCGGGTCATTCGGAACGCTCACCCTTGCTCGTCTCAGCGGCTCCACCGCCCTTGACCCACTCGTCTACTTCGACTTTTTTGAACTTCCAAAACCGCCCCATGCGGTGGGCGGGCATTGCGTGCTTGTCGATCCAGCGGTACACGGTGTCATTGCTGACACCGAGGTGCTTGCCTATTTCGTCTACGGATAACCAGCGATCTTCCATCTCGGCCATGTTTTCGCTTCCTATGGGCGATGGTGTTGCCACCTTATCTGAGGCGGCACGGTCTCATGGGCGGAACAGCCCTACACTACATTGACTGATCAATATATAGAGGTACCACGCTGCATTCAACCGATTTGACCCGGATAGACCAGCAAAGAACGGCATATATAGCCACCTGAAATCTGGGCGATCCCATCAATAGCCCCACGCAATCAACACCTGCGGTGTGAGCGGCATGCCTTTTACCGCCAAACAGCCCTCATCCCTCCTCGCTTGAGGGGCTTGCACTCCCGCTGGCAGCCTCCTTCAGTCCACCGAGGTGCTCCTCCAGATCTTTCAGGAGGCGTTCGCTTTTCCGCACGATTCGACAAAGCTCCGCCTGGTTGGCATTGAGCCTTCGCAACATTTCAAAACCGTCCTCAGTTTCCATGATGAGCGGTTTCTCCCAATCCTGTGCCCGCGTGAAGGCTGGTTTGTGATAGCGGAGCCGACCTTCTTTGCGGATGTACTCACTGAACACTGATCGTCCCTCGCCGCTCTTCTTCTGGACGAAGCGATTGTAGTACCAGGACAACTCCAGCTTTCTTCTCCGGAGTCGGACGCGGCAGCCGAAGTGCCCGGGATAGCCGGGTGTCTGGTCGGTACGATGCGCGACGTTGTGGGACCAGAAGTGATCACAGAGCCGCTGCGCCAGATAGCGGTACCTCGCTTGCTCCACGTCCGCTTGCTGGTGAATCGCCGTCAGAAACTGACGGCATTGCGTTATGGCGGCTTTGATACCACGTTGGTGGTTCACATTTTGGGCTCGGCTGACCGCCTCCCACTCTTCGCAGATTTCCTGGTGGGTCATTCGTTTGCTCATGGCTGGCTCCTCGCTATGGATTTGCCAACAATCGTAAGCAACTGAGTGCTTGAAGCTGCCATGCGCTTTTGCCTTTTTCGGACGAAAAGACAGAGTTGGAGGCAGACTCCTTCCTTCAAGCCATGGGACCTTTCCAATTCCTGTTCACGTAACTACCTGATTTGGGACTTTGCCGCTGCGCTCCCACACTCCATGAAATAGCTCGCATGGGCTGAAGGGTCCGCGTTCCATTATTTATTTGGGACCCTGGCTTACCACCTCAGTGACAACACCGGTATACAGTGGCGTTACTTCCTCGGGGTACTTACAAGGGGCTTGGAAGAGACCTTTTGGAGCACCGGTGTGATGCAGGCACGTCCCGTGAAATAACAGGGTCTCGACAAGGCTTTTTGAGAGGCTGTTTTGATCACGTCCAGCATTGACTTTCACATGTGAAAGTCAGCGGGAGTTACCGCTTCATAAAATGATGCCGTGATGATGGCGGCTAGCGGAGACTGTTCACATTTTCGCCAGAATTTATCCAAAAACCGATGGCCGCCACATAGAAAGCGCCTAAACCCTAAAATTTATCCTTTAAATTCAGCGTTTTAATATCTTTTTCTCTTTGCGCCCAAATTGGCCAATTCCACGGTTCTGGTGTGAATTCAGGACTATTCATAATCACTCCTGACCGTTAAACAACGAATTAGGAGTGGATTATGCAACGACAGTATTTCAACGAGACGAACGAGCGTTTGCTCACCTATGAAGAGGTTTGTGCCGTCACCCAGCTTTCGCAAGCCACGCTTCGACGGTACGTGAAAGCCGGTCGTTTCCCTGCCCCCATAAAGCCAAGCCCGCAAGGAAGGGCCGTCAGGTTCCGGATTCAGGATGTTCGTGACTGGCTAGACCGGCTGTGACGGAGGCGCGAATGAAATATCAATTGAGAGACTCAGGGCTGTACTGCTACAGCTCTGAAGAGTGGCAGAGGGTTGGCGGGTGGATAGAGGTTGTTGCCCGAACCCGCCTCTCCAATAAAAAACACGGCCACGGCGCGCTGCTGCAGTGGAAAAATATGGACAACGTCCTGCTGCGCGAGGTGGTGTATGCGAGGACTCTGAACGGTGATAACGCTCGTCAGATACGAGAGCTGTTGGTGGACACCGGCTATCCCCTCGAACCCGGCAATATTAGCTGGACACGACTGCAGCGGTATTTGCTGGAGGAAATGGCAAAGGCGCCTCCGGCCACAACCGTCGACCGCAGCGGCTGGCATGGGCCTATTTTCGCGACGAGCAGCTGGACGGCAGGTCAGGCGGATGAGCAGCACCACTTTGTAGGGCAGCTATCGACCTCACCGTTGCTCCAGGAAAGCGGGTCTCTTCGAGACTGGCAGAATCAAGTGGGGAAGCTCTGTGGCGGCAACCCGCTGGCGATCCTCAGCGTCGGGGTGGCACTCGCGGCGCCCCTGCTAAAGCATGCGGAACTTGAAAATGGGGCCTTTCACTTGGTTGGTAATAGCTCCACCGGGAAAACGACGTTGCTGCAGGTGGCCGCGAGTGTTTGTGGAGCACCAACGTTCGTGAGGAACTGGGTAGCGACTGCCAATGGCTTGGCAGCCGTCGCTGCTGAGCACAACGACATGTTGTTAGCGTTGGACGAGATTGGCCTGGCTCGGCCGGAAGATGTCGATGTGGCGACGTATCACATAATGACCGGTGCCAGTAAGCTGCGCGCGAATATCTCAGGGGATCTTGCTGAACAAACGCACTGGCGAACGCTGGCGTTAAGTACTGGTGAGGTATGGCTGTCGGAAGTGTTTCAGGAAATAGGAAAGTCGGTTAAAGCCGGCCAAGAGAATCGTCTTGTCGAGATCCCCGTTTTTGGAAAATTTGGAGCCTTTGACGAGGTGCATGGCTTCAGCAGCCCCCAAGAGTTCGTGGACGCGTTGAAAAGCCGCACCAGGCACTACCATGGCACGCTGTTCCGGCACTGGCTTGAGCGTCTCACAGAAGATGTGGATGACTTGCCCGGCTATATCCAGAATGAGGTCGCCCGGTTGACGGACCAATGGAAGACCTCTCATATGGCTTCGCAAGTCCTCCGGGTGATCAGGCGGTTCGCACTGATCACCGCTGCTCTGTGCCTAGCCTGCCGGAACTATCTACTCCCCTGGTCGGAAGCGGAGTCAGTTCGAGCGGTACACCAAGCAGTTGGAGCCTGGCTTCGGAGCCGAGGTCACATCTTCAATTCGGAGGAGCACCGCATTTTGGCTCGCCTTCGCGATGCGATTTACAAATGGAATCACCGCCTCGTTGACATAGAGCGGGGGGATTACGGAAGAGCAATTGGTCTGCGACGCAAAGTGGCCGGTGAGACGCAGTGGCTGATACCCAAAAATACTCTGATCAAGGAGCTTGGCCTTCGTAGTCGATACACTCGGGAAATTGAGCCGCTTATCCAGAGAGATTTCATGGAAACCAATGAGCAGAGCCGTGGCACCATGAAAATCAAGCTGCGGGATCGATCGGAGCGTTTTTTCGCCCTGTGGCCTGATCGCATCAAGGCGTATTGGGAAGCGCTACCGGATGGAGATGGACTTTCCCAGTTTCCCACTATTCCCACTGGTGATTCGGAGGTAGAGGAGGATGATTGATAAAACCTTCAGTCCGCCTTCGGAAGAGGTGCGCACCAAGCTTCTGGCTCGTTCTGGACAGTGTGAGCGGCTGGTTCGGGAGTCGGACCGTCGAACGATTACGGGTGTCAGTCGGACGCAGTGGTGGACTTTGGAAAGAAAGCGAGTGGCTCCGGCACGGCTCAAGTTGGGCTGCAACTCGGTGGCGTGGCGACTATCGGATCTGTTGGCTTGGATCGAACAGCAAGGGGCTTGATTTGGCCCCTTTTACTCTCCAGAACTAACTTCACCTCTCACGATGGGCGCTAACCATTCGCAGAGCGCCTCGTGAGCCTCTTTTCGTTCTTCAAAATACGCATGCTTGTTATAGACCCGGTCAGTCCGGTTGCCGGGCAGCTGATTCAGGCAGCGCTGGGCCAGATTGTCATCAAAGCCGAGCTTACCCAGCTTCGTACGGGCCGTGCCGCGAAGATCGTGGACGCGGCGCTTGTCAAATGAGAAGAGCTTTTTCTCAAAGAGCTTCTTGAGCGCATGGTTGAGCGTATTCTCGCATACGTGCGGAGTCCGTGCTTTTTTGCTGATCCTGCGAGCTGGGAAGACCCACTCACTCCCACAGGAGCGTACTTTCAGTTCATTCAACCATTCCACGGTGGGTTCCGCCAACGGGATATCGATGGCCCTTCTCTTTTTGGTCCTTTCCTCGGGCAGGTACCAGATACGGTTCTCCAGATCGAATTCCGCCCAAGGCGCGGCCAAAAGCTCCATCTTTCTCGTACAAGTCGCTATCAGCAACGCGCAGGCCAAGTAGTTCTCTCGACTGAACTGCGCCGGAATCACCCTAAGTTTGGTAAAGAACTCGGTGACTTCGTCTTCATTCATTGGGTAGTTGGCGGCCTTCTCCTCTCCGCCGGCGTCCCTGGGACGGAATGGCGAGGCCGGATTGAACCTGGTGACGTCCAGTTTGATGCCATGATCAAACAGATTCCTCAACAGACGCATCAAGTCATTTGAGAGGGTTGGGCGGGGCTTATTGTCGTCATAGCCATTGGCCACGTCGCGCAGAATTTCACTGATATCCACTGGCCGGATCTTTTCCAGCTCCACCTTCCCGATGCGCCAGGCCACCTCGCGTTCGTACAGGCTCTTCTCTTTATGGTGAGACGCGATTTCTCGTTTGCGAAGCTCGTAGTAGTCCGCGTACAGGTCATTGAGCGTTTTGAAGGGGTTTTGGTTGACCTTCTGCCGCTCCTGAACCGGGTCAGCACCCTCACGCTTGATCGCCAACCTCAGCTTCGCCGCCTCATCACGGGCGTCGGCCAATGACCAGTCGTCCACCTTGCCGATGGTGTATTCGCGCCGGAGCTTGGTAGCTGGGGTGGTATAGCGCAGCATCCAGTAGGCATCGCCGCGCTTCGGGGTCATGAGGTAGAGACCATTGCCATCGGCATGCCGCACGGATGGCTTCTCTTTGATCAGTTTCTTGACGGTCTTGTCGTGTAGCTTGCCCACTTTCCTGCCTTAAAAAAATTGGGGAGTACAATCTCGCCGACATAATATAGCGAGAAAATACTCCCCAATCTACTACCCATCACTACCCAAACTTGGCAGAACTTACACGAACACTATGAGCGTCGAAATTACATAACTATTTTATTTATAATGCAATCAAGAACAACGTCGAACACCCAAGAACATCATTCAATGTTCTGCACCTGCTCCCTCATCTGCTCGATGAGCACCTTGAGATCCACTGCAATGCGTGTGACGCCGGCATCGATACTCTTGCTGCTCAGGGTGTTGGCCTCCCGGTTCAGTTCCTGCATCAGGAAGTCGAGCCGCCGGCCTATCGCGTCGTCGCTTTTGAGGGTATCCGTCACCTCGCCAATATGCGCGTCTAACCGATCCAATTCTTCGGCAACATCGCTCTTCTGGGCCAGCATGACCATCTCCTGGGCCACCCGCTCGGCATCCAGCTCCACTTTGGCTTTTTCAAATCGCTCCCGAAGCGTTTTTTCCTGGGCCTCGAGCAATTCCGGCATGCGTTTACGCACATCGGCGACAAGACTGCCCATGGTATTGAGGCGATCCTCGAACAGAGGCCGCAGGCGCTCCCCCTCACGCTCGCGTACCGAGGCCAGGTCGGACACGGTCTGTTCGAACAGTTCTACAGCAGCCTCTTTTGCAGGGCTGTAATCCTGCTCCGGCACAGACAACACGCCCGGCCATCTGAGGATATCCAGGGCATTGATGTGGGCCGGATTATCCAGCATCCGGTTGATGTGGTTGGCCGCCTCATTCACCGCCTGGGCCATGTCTTCGCTGATCTCGAAGCTCTGGGACGCCTTCTCTGCAGACTGCAGGCGCATGGACACATCCACCTTGCCCCGTTTCAGCTGCTTTCTCAGCTCTTCCCGAAATCGGTTTTCCAGCTCCCGGAACGCCTCCGGCAACCGGAATGAGGGCTCCAGATATCGATGGTTGACGGTCCGGATTTCACAGGTCAGCGTACCCCAGTCTCCCTGGACATCCTTGCGGGCAAATGCGGTCATACTTCGGATCATGTTGGCTCCGCTTCGATAGATAATGATCAGCCAAGTCTAACAGGCTCTTAACAGCGTCGGCGAACCGGACAAAAGCCCAACACCAACGTGTTATACTGACCGGCCTTTTCGACAAACGTTCGACCGGGACACGCGCCCGGACATTCAATACTGACTTCAGGAAACACTATGCGTCCAAGCGGCAGAACGCCCGAGCAACCCAGAGATGTTCGAATCACCCGCAACTACACCCGCCATGCCGAAGGCTCGGTACTGGTGGAATTCGGGGATACCAAAGTCATCTGCACCGCCTCCGTCGAAAACAAGGTTCCCCCATTTCTCAGGGGCGAAGGCAAGGGCTGGATCACCGCCGAATACGGCATGCTGCCCCGCTCCACGGGCAGCCGAATGGGTCGGGAGGCTGCCCGCGGCAAACAGGGTGGTCGCACCGTCGAAATCCAGCGCCTGATTGGTCGCTCCCTGCGTGCTGCGGTGGATCTGACCGCCCTTGGCGAACACTCCATTACCATCGATTGCGACGTCATCCAGGCCGATGGCGGCACCCGCACCGCGGCGATCACCGGCGGCTGCGTGGCGCTGGTGGACGCCCTGAACCACCTGGTCGCCGAGAAGCGCCTGAAGAAATCGCCCCTCAAGCAGATGGTCGCTGCACTCTCAGTCGGTGTTTACAAAGGCACGCCGGTGGTGGATCTGGACTATCCGGAAGATTCCGAAGCCGAGACTGATATGAATGTGATCATGACTGACCAGGGCGGCTTCATTGAAATCCAGGGAACAGCGGAAGGAGCTCCGTTCGACCAGTCAGAGCTGGACAGCATGCTGACTCTGGCCAAACAAGGTATCGAGCAGTTGTTTGAGATTCAAAAGGCTGCTCTGGAGGCCTGACGACTGCTGATTAAGCAGCCCGCGTGTCCGGAGGGGGAAACCTTTCCGGGACACGCTACTGTTCGAAAAACCTCACAAGCATAGGGCGCCTGCGTGGTGACGCTTTCCCAGACTGTTGAGGGCCATGGATGGCCCGATTCAAGCGCACATGGGTGAGGCCGAGCGCTTATGAAGCGCAGCTTCATGCGACAGCCGAACGACTGCAATCTGAGATTGCAGGCTGGACCCCGCAGGGGTGCTTGTAGCGTGTCTGGGAAAGCGTTGCCGCGCAGGCGCCTTCCCCCAGACTTAGAAGCCGATTTCGATGTCGTAATCCATGATCACTGGGGCGTGATCGGAGAAGCGGGTCGAGTCGTCAATCCAGCCATCTTCGATGGTCTTGCGGATGCCAGGTGTCAGTAGCTGGTAATCCACACGGATGCCGGCATTCTTGCGGGAACCCTCGGCCTGCTCGGGCCACCAGGTGAACTGGTTGCTCTGCTTGTTGATCTCACGGAAACCGTCAACGCAGCCCATTTCATCGAACAGGCGATCCAGCCATGCACGCTCGTGGGGCAGAAAGCCGGAGAAATCCAGTTTGTGGTAAAGCGGGCTGGCATCGGTTACGTGATGGGCGGTCTGAAGGTTGGCGCAGAAGATGAACTGCCGACGCTTGCGCAGTGTTTTCTGCATGTGCAGGCCGAAGGACTCCATGAACTCGTCCTTGTGATCCAGCACCGTGAGGTCGTCCTCGCCGATCAGCTCTTCTTCTCGGCCAAGGGCGCAGGGCGCCAGCACGCAGGCGACAGACACCTTGTCAAAATCGGCCTGAATGAACCGGCCTTCGCGATCCGCCTGTTCATTGGCGAACCCGTACATGATGGCTTTCGGGAAATGGCGGGTGTAGATACCGACACCGCCATCCTCGTTTTTTTCACCATCGATGAAATAGGCTTCGTACCCTTCCGGAATCAGGTTGTAGTCTTCAATCTCGTAGGCGCGCATGCGGTGATCCTGGACACAGACCACGTCAGCGTCCTGCTCTGCCAGCCAGTCGAAAAAGCCTTTTTCAACAGCCTGGGCGAGGCCATTGACGCTGATTGATACTACCCGCATACGTGTTCCCTGATTCGGTTTGTGTGTATGATACCGTTTTTACGCGCTAATTAAAGATCAACACCCGCCAGAAGCCTTGTCATGCACGACTATCAGCAAACATTTATCGAATTTGCCATCCGCCGGAATGTACTACGCTTTGGTGAGTTCACGCTCAAGTCGGGCCGAACCAGCCCCTACTTCTTTAACGCCGGTCTGTTCAATACCGGGGACGACCTGCTTCAGTTAAGCAAGGCTTATGCCGCCGCGATAGCACGCAGCGGGCTGGATTATGACATTATTTTCGGCCCTGCCTATAAGGGCATTCCGTTGGCCACCGTTACCGCCATGGCCTTGGCTACAGACGGTAACAGCAAACCCTTTGCGTTTAACCGCAAGGAAAAGAAAGATCATGGTGAGGGCGGCAACATTGTTGGCGCACCGTTACAGGGCAAGGTTCTGATTGTTGATGATGTAATCACTGCCGGAACAGCGATCCGGGAATCCATCGACATCATCCGGGCTGCCGGGGCCGAACCGGCAGGCGTGCTTATTGCCCTCGATCGTCAGGAAAAAGGTAATGGCGAACTGTCCGCCATTCAGGAAGTGGAAAAGGAATTCGGCATCCCGGTGGTGAGCATCATTCGTCTTGAGCAAGTGCTGGACTACCTCAAAGCCAACCCGGAGTTCGCCGGGCATGCCGAAAAGGTGGCCAGTTATCGGGATCGTTACGGAGTCTGATTGATGGCCAATCGTCTGACCGCAATATCTGTCAAAGCTACAGCATTGGCGCTTGCCCTGGGTTTCTCTACCCAGGTCGCGGCCAATATGTACCGTTACACGGATGAAAACGGCCAGATCGTCATCAGCAGCACCATTCCCCAGGAAGCCACCAAACGTGGCTATGACATTTTGAGCAACAATGGCCGCGTCATTGAGACCATTCCGCCGGCGCCAACCGAGGAAGAGATTGCCGCCCGGGAAGCGGAAAAGCAGCGCCAGAAGGAACTCGCGGAGCAACGCGAGAAGGACCGCGCGCTACTGAAGCGCTTCAGCCATCCGGATCAGGCGGTAAAAGCCATGCATCGGAAAATCCGGGAGCTTGAGGGCTTGATACAACTCAAGCGAGGCAACATCTCGGTGATATCCAGCCAGCTGGATAGCGAACAAAGCCGCGCCGCCAACATGGAGCGGGCCGGTCGCGAGATTCCAGAGGCCACGCTGGAAAAAATCCGGCGCCTGGAATCCCAGATACGGGATATTGAGCGGGAAATCACCTCACAAACCCAGGAAATCGAAGAGCTGCGCAAGGCCTTCGAGGCCGACATAGAGCGCCTGGAAGAGGTCACTGGCGAGGCGCGGACCGTACCACTTGATCACAACGAAACCGAAGACTGATTTTTCACAGGAACGCCCCTGCAAAACAAAAAGGCCGCCGGTTTTACCCGGCGGCCTTTTTCATTTCACTCACCTGCCGGTGAGACGCTATCCGCCGCTCAGGCAGAAGCGGTGCTCTTCTTGGCAGTAGAAGTGGTCTTGCGCGCAGTGGTCTTACGGGCAGCCGGCTTCTTCGGCTCAACTGATTTCTTGGCATCCTTGGCAGCGTCAGATACGTCTTCAGCGGCTTCTGCCACGGCATCCGCGCCTTCTGCGGCTTCTTTCTCCAGCTTGGCGACCAGGTCACCAGCGAAGCTGCCGAAACGACTGTTCAGGTTGCGAAGTTGCTCGAACAGGCTATCGCTGTAGCCGTTGTAGCGCTTGCGCAGGGTCTTCACGCTGTATTCACGCGCTTCGGACTCCAGCTTTTCTGCGTAGTCGAACGGCTTGGCAGCCAGTTTTTTCTGCTGCTCTTCAGCGGCATTGATGCCATTGTCGACGATTTCCTGAAGCTGTTCCTGATAGGACTTGAGTTTACCCATGATGAATCTCCTTGGTTTCCTGAAGGTTTCAAGACCCTGTCGAAACCAGTGCAACGAGGGCCTTTCTTTAATCTCACAACCAAAGTTACGCCCTAAAATTAGAATGTTCATACTAAAAGCAGGAGGTGCACGGATAAGGGGTTTTACGGATTATTCACTTGATCCTGAAAACCGGACTGGCATAATGCCGGGCTGTTAAAGAAGCCCGTCTCCCCGTTTTATTCTGGCTCCATACGCTTTTCCCAAAATCAGGCCGATTTCCGGCACGTATGTGAGTAACGATGATCACCAGTAGACCAAGACATCTGCCATTGGCCCGAATTCTTCTGCCCTTGTTGGCCACGATTTTCCTTCTTGCTGGCTGCAGAGGAGATTCCCAAGGATCCGGATACTCGGCGACCGAGGGGAGAGAGCTAAGGTGGACGGCTCCGCTGACGCGCGAAGATGGCTCCTCATTGAAACCCGGAGAAATCGCCGAATTCAGAATTTACTACCGCCTGAGGCATCAGGAAAACTTCAAGGTAATCCGCATAGAAAGCCCCGCTACAACGAGTCTCTCTCTGGCGCAGATGGCTCCGGGCGCTTACGAGTTTGCAATTACCACCGTAGATATCGAGGGACTGGAGAGCCGACGTTCATCGCCGGTTACCATCGACCTGATCTGATTGCGGTTTACCAGCGGAAAATCACCCAGCTGGGCACCAGCATGTCGGACTCGGTTTCCCGGATCCAGCCGCCACCGTCTGCCGGCACCAGGTAATACTCCGGTCCGGCCTCCGGCACGACCTTGATTTCCATGAGTTGTCCATTAACCCGGTATTCGTAGAACACTTCCTTTTCACCCGGCCGGATAACAATCTCCGGGCCCTCGCTCGCCGGCTGGTAATCCGAGATCACCACCGGCTCCTTGGGGGTTGCCACCGGTGTCTCATCCAGGGCGCCTTGCTCCTGCGCCAGGGCAGCCAGAGGCAGGCAGGCGAGCAACAAAGCCGGGCAGGCGATTCGTTTCATTTTCGTGATACCCTTTCGTCCATCGATTTCAGTACAGAGTTGCACAAGCCAACCCACGCTTCAATCAGATTCCGGACCTGTTTTGACATGACCAGCAAAAACACACCACCCGTGGTTCTTGTGGACGGATCGTCCTATCTTTTTCGCGCTTATCATGCACTTCCGCCACTGACCACAAGCAAGAACCATCCGACCGGTGCCATCAAGGGCGTTATCAGTATGATCCGACGCCTGGAGCAGGATTTCCCCGGCTCAAAAATGGTGGTGGTCTTCGACGCCAAGGGCAAGACCTTCCGGCATGACCTGTATGAAGAGTACAAAGCTAACCGGCCGCCCATGCCTGAGGATCTCGCCTGCCAGATCAAACCCATTCACGAGATCGTCAAGGCCATGGGACTGCCGCTGCTGACAGTGACGGGCGTTGAGGCCGACGATGTGATCGGCACCCTTGCCAACGAAGCGACCAGCAAGGGCATTGATGTGGTGGTGTCTACCGGCGACAAGGATATGGCGCAACTGGTCAGCGATCACGTCACCCTGATCAATACCATGACCGAGACGCGGATGGACCGGGACGGCGTGGTGGAAAAATTCGGCGTGACCCCGGAGCAGATCGTCGATTACCTCGCCCTGGTCGGAGACAAGGTCGACAACATCCCCGGAGTAAACAAGTGTGGCCCGAAAACCGCGGTAAAATGGCTGCAAAGCTACGAAAACCTGGACAACGTTATTGAGCACGCTGACGAGATCAAGGGCAAGATCGGGGAATACCTGCGCGAGGCCACGGAAACACTACCCCTGAGTCGCGAACTGGCCACCATCCGCACGGACGTGGAACTGGATTTTGGCCTGGAAGACCTGAAGCTTCGGGAGCAGGATGACGAGCAGCTGCTCGAA
>LULX01000030.1_pt1 | contig 49645 bp, 46 predicted proteins | sample 729511 | NCBI WGS metagenome assembly LULX01 (sample SAMN03860278, study PRJNA289734) | marine metagenome | biome: seawater column; feature: ocean; material: water; isolation source: Red Sea water column Station 91 - depth 500m | place: Saudi Arabia: Red Sea | collected 2011-10-15 | depth 500 m
GGCATTGTACTGTTGGTAAAAACTCACCCCGGCCTGGACCAGATCATCCAGCAGCCCCGGGTACACCACAGGCAACATCAGGCCCGTGACGATTGCGAGGAAACTTCCCGCAAGCAGAGCTTTTTCCCAGGACAGCGTTGTCCTGATCAATGACGCCATAAGCATCACCTGGAGCAACACGGCCAGAGCGGTCGGGTCCTGCCCGAAAATGCTCCAGCCAAGCGCCGGAAGTAATGCCCAGAGCCCGATATTGAGCCCCTGACTGATGCCAAGCCTGAGAATGACCAGGCCAACAACGGCTGCGCCAATCCAGAACAACAAGGGTACGGCAGTTGTTACTGCTGCTACCCCACCGGCCTGGAGGGGACCGCGCATTACATACTGTGCAAGTGCACGCATGGTCCCAAGTCCTGTGTTTCTGTTACTTAGTTATCGTGGCTGTCCGAGTACGGCAGCAGTGCCAGGTAGCGGGCACGCTTGATAGCGGTAGCCAGCTGACGCTGATAACGTGCTTTGGTGCCGGTGATGCGGCTGGGCACGATTTTGCCGGTTTCAGTGATGTAGCCTTTCAGGGTGTCCAGATCTTTGTAATCGATCTCCTTTACACCCTCTGCCGTGAAGCGGCAGAACTTACGACGTCTGAAAAAACGAGCCATAACTTAACTCCTCAACTCCGGTTAATTACTCTTCTTCGTCCTGGGTTTCAGCACGCTGACGTGGCTCGTCAGACTCGGCTGAACGACGCGGGCGATCATCGCCGCCACGACGGTCTTCACGGGACTCGGAAGCTTTCATCGGGGACAGTTCTGTATCCGCACCATCGCGGCGCAGGATCATGTCGCGGATGATTGCATCGTTGAAACGGAAGTTGTGAGTCAGCTCGTCCATTGCGGCCTGTGAACATTCAACGTTCATCAGTACGTAGTGAGCCTTGTGAATCTTGTTGATCGGGTATGCCAGGTGACGACGGCCCCAATCTTCCAGGCGATGTACCTTGCCGCCATCTTCAGTGATGACGCCGGTATAACGCTCGATCATCGCGGGCACCTGCTCGCTCTGATCCGGATGTACCATAAAAACGATTTCGTAGTGACGCATGAGTTCTCCCTACGGTTTAAACAGCTTTCTTTTTCCCGGCACGGATCTGAACCCGCGACCGACAAACATGAAAGCAAGGAGTTGACAGCATTCTGCTGCCGGTTTCTTTTTGCTTTATCAATAAGGCTTTACAAGAAAGGCTTGATCAAAAGCTTGGCTTCGGATTGCCGGTATTCAGACAATACAAAACCACCCCTTAAAAAAGGGGTCACGTATTCTAGGCGGGGAAGCCCTTGTGTGCAAGGGTTAACCAAGCCGTTGGCGCAGGGCTTCGTATAGGCAAACACCCGTAGCCACGGACACGTTAAGGCTGTCGACATGGCCGAGCATAGGGATATTGATCAGCTGGTCACAGTGCTCCCGGGTCAGTCGGCGCATCCCTTTGCCTTCGGCCCCCATCACCAGCGCCACCGGGCCCTTGAAATCGGCCTGGTATAGCGTTGCCTTTGCCTCACCGGCAGTACCGATCAGCCAAACACCCTGATCCTGCAAACTGCGCAGAAAACGTGCGAGATTGGTGACCCGCACAAAGGGCACCGTCTCGGCAGCACCACAGGCAACTTTGCGGGCAACCGGAGTCAGCGAAGCGGACTTGTCCTTGGGAACAATGACCGCCTGAACACCCACAGCATCAGCGGTGCGCATGCAGGCGCCAAGATTATGGGGATCGGTCACACCATCAAGCACAAGCAGGAAAGGCGACTTGTCACTGCCGGCCAACTGCGCCAGCAGATCGTCTTCGGTCCATTCCCGGCTTTCACTTACGGCCGCGACAATACCCTGGTGAACACCGGACACCCGCTCGTCGAGCTCCCTGCGATGCACAACCTTCCAGCGCACACCCAGGCTATCCAGGGTATCGGCAATACTCTTGACTCGCTTATCCTGCCTGCCGGTCTGGATCCAGACCTGCTGCAGACGCTCAGGCTCGCGTTTGAGGACAGCCTCAACCGCATGCCAGCCAAACACAAATTCTCCGGACACTTATTCTGCTTCCTGTTACTTGCCTGATTTGCGCGGCTTGCCTTTCTTGTCGCCTTTGCCAGCGCCACTGCCCTTCTTGCCTTTTTTCAGGGCGAGTTTCGCGGCCTTCGCAACCAGCTCATCCCTGGCAGAAGGCGTTTCATTATCATCGAAGGCCTCAGGCCCCTTTTTCTTTGATGACGTCGACGCCGGGCGTTTCCTCGGGCGCTTCAGACCAGGTTCGCCGGGTGATGCACTCTTTCGTGCAGGCTTGGCTTTGCCCGGCGGCTTGCCGCCTTTGCCGGCGTTACGCCTGGCCTTTCCACGCTCGCCTTTATCAGGAACCGCAAGCGCGTCGCGATCAGCCTGTCGGTGGACCGGTTCGCTGATCAGCTCCAGGTCGATCTTGCGGTCCTCCATTCCAACCCGAACGACCTTCACACGGACCTCATCCCCGAGCCGGAAACTCATTGCTGTGCGCTCACCGATGAGGCGATGCTTGGCTGAATCGTGATGGAAGAAGTCACCGCTTAGCGTCGACACGTGCACCAGACCTTCTATGTAGACGCCAGAAAGCTCCACAAAGAAACCGAAGGGCACGACGGAGGCAATGACGCCATCGTACTCCTCACCGACATGATCACTGAGGTACTCACACTTCAGCCAGGCCATGACATCCCGGGTGGCATCATCGGCACGGCGTTCCGCCATTGAAGTATGCTCACCCAGCTGCTCCATCCGGGCCATATCATAGGGGTACTCGGCGAGCTCGGGATCCGGTTTGGGAGGCGGAACCACATCCTTGGAAGGCTTCCCTCCGTGAATAACCGACTTGATGGCCCGGTGATTGATCAGGTCCGGATAACGTCGGATCGGCGACGTGAAGTGAGCATAACCCGCATAACCAAGGCCAAAATGGCCGCCCTCTTCAGGGCTGTAAACGGCCTGGCTGAGTGAACGCAGCATCACCGTCTGGATAACATTGGCATCCGAGCGGTCCTTGATACTGTTCAGAAGCTCCTGGTAGTCCGCAGACGTGGGGTTATCACCGCCGCCCAGTTGCAGACCCAGCTCACCCAGGAACAGCCGAACCGCATTGAGCCGCTCTTCTGACGGGCCATCATGCACGCGATAAAGCGCCGGCAGTTTATGTTTTTTCAGGAATCGCGCTGTGGCAACGTTCGCACACAGCATGCACTCCTCGATGATCTTGTGGGCATCGTTGCGCTGTACCGGCACGATCTCTTCTATCTTCCGGTCGGCGTCAAACACGATCTTGGTTTCGGTGGTTTCGAAATCAATTGCACCACGCTCGGTACGCGCCTTGCGCAACAACTGGTAAAGACCATAAAGATTGTGCAACTGCGGGAGCACGTTGGCGTATTGCTCGCACAGCTTATAGCCCTGCTCGGTGTCCGGATGCTCCAGCATGGTACTTACCTTGTTGTAGGTAAGCCGCGCATGACTGAACATGACCGCCTGATAAAAGTTGTAGCTGCTGATGTTACCGGCGGCGCTAATGGTCATATCGGCCACCATGCAGAGGCGATCGACGCCCGGATTCAACGAGCAAAGGCCATTGGACAGCTTTTCTGGCAGCATTGGCACAACGTGGTCGGGGAAATAAACCGACGTACTGCGGTTCAACGCCTCTTCATCCAGCGGGGAACCGGGCCGGACGTAGTGGGACACATCGGCAATCGCAACGATCAGGCGATAGCCACCACGAGGCCTTGGCTCGCAATAGACAGCATCGTCGAAATCCCGGGCCGTTTCGTCATCGATGGTTACCAGCCTGAGATTGCGGATATCCTTCCGATTAGCCTTGTCTTTCTCAGTGACCTCTTCCGGAATCTGTGCCGTCTGCTCACCGACAGCGGGCGGCCAGCTGTGGGGAATGTCATAGGAACGGATGGCAACGTCAATTTCCATCCCTGGTGCCATGTGTTCGCCAAGCACCTCAACAACCTTGCCCAGTGGCTGAGTGCGCACGGTGGGCTGGCGAACTATGTCCACCACAACATACTGGCCGTGGCGGGCATTGCCGCAATTCTCCTGGGGAATCAGTACTTCGTGATTGATCCGCGCGTTTTCAGGAACAACGAAGTTGATACCACTTTCCTGGAAAAAGCGTCCCACCGTCTGGCTGGTCCGGTATTCCAGAACTTCAACGATCACACCTTCGCGCCGGCCTCGATCATCAACCCGATCAACCCGAGCGGCCACCCGATCCCTATGAAACACCTGACGCATCTGTCGGGCAGTTAGAAACAGATCGGAGCCCCCGTCATCCGGCACCAGAAAGCCGAAGCCATCTTTGTGCCCAATCACCCGCCCCGTCACCAGGTCGGCTTCCTCAATGGGAAGATAGGCGCCACGCCGGTTACAAATCAACTGCCCGTCCCGACACATGGCAATCAATCGCCGACGAAGGGCTTCAATGCCCTCCTCTGACGACTGACCAAGTTCTGAACACAGTGTTTCGTGGGTTGCGGGAGCGCCACGCTCTTTGAGATGCGCGAGGATAAATTCCCGGCTTTGAATAGGATTTTCGTATTTCTGGGCCTCACGGCTGGCGTGAGGATCCCGGTCGTTTTTCTTCCTGGAAACCATTCGGATCCTTGTTAAGAGGCTGTACCAACGCGGCACAGTTCAGATTCGTTTGCAATGGAGTATAACGTTGGGATGGAGCTCCTGCCTATCAACCTGCAAGGAATAGGCACAAATACCTGCCATTCTTTTTGCGAAAAAATGTTTGACAGCCTCGGCGGGAATTATTAAAGTACGCGCCATCGGTTGAGGGACACACCTCAACGCTGGCAGAAACGTTTAGTTTTCAACAAGCTAAGCTTCTGCAAATCACCTGCCGAGGTGGTGAAATTGGTAGACACGCTAGCTTCAGGTGCTAGTGGGGGCAACCCCGTGGAGGTTCAAGTCCTCTCCTCGGCACCATTTCCTCCCTCAGGAAATGGCAAGACAGCCAACCGGCGAAGTCGTTAATTTCCTCAAATAGCATCCGATCCGCGCAGTCTTCTTGCCAGAAGCCAGGTTGCCACTGATCGCGTCTATTCCAGCAGCCCCACCAGATACTCAGACAACCTCTGGTAACCAAACTCTACCTTCGCATAAGCTGAATTGGGCACACCCTCAAACTCGCGGCCGCATTCTCCGGACGAATTGTAGTTTTTCAGATAGGCATCGCGGATAAGATTCGGTTGTTCTGCAACAAAGCCTGGCCCGTCTGCTGGCGGATAGTTTATCGCCCACTCGAAACTGCCATCGCCAGTCACCCGGGGCAGCTGTAGAAGATCCGGATCCAGAAATCCATAGCGCAACAGCCGGAGATTCGGTTGTTCGGGCCCCGAAAACTCCCGTCGATCAAATTCAAGCACCGGATCGGTGAAACCCGCAGGCTGGGGATCATAGCCGGAAAACTGGTACGCCTGAACGCCTGTCACGACCTGACTTGCGTCGACAGCATCCTGCTGTGGAGCGCAGCTGTCTATACCCGCCGAAAAGGTTACGGCCTCCACCTCAACGCCCTGCTCTGAAATCCGGTATCCGGGAAAAACGGACGAGGAATTGTCGGTTTCCGGAACCAGCGTGCGCCTTGCGCCACCGCTGGTCTCAGCAACCAGTTCCACCAGATCGCCGCTGTCCGTCGTCCAGCTGTAGGTGACCTCTGGAGGGCCGCCCAATTCCGTTGAATCCGCTGCAATTCCCCTGTGTTCATGACAGGTGGTGCTGGTCTCGAAGTGAATGCGGCGATTGCCCCAATCGAAAACCAGCCGCTCATCCGTGCCCTCTTCGTCGAAATTCAGACGGCTCTGCTCCGAAAGCGCGGCGGAGGGCAACCACTGGGTTTCCAGGTCCGCCATGTAGCCGTTAACGCCGATCAGTCGAGCCAGCTCCCGCATGGAGGGTGACAGGCAGCCGTTCGCGGAGACGGATAGCAGGCGCCCGCTCTCACTGTAAGCGAACGCCAGCTCGGCGGAGATCTGCAGGCCGGATCGGTTTGCAGGCAGGTTGTCCTGATTGGAGGGCTCGGCGTATACCTTCTGGCTGGTCAGCAGCACCGGGTCACTCAATTCCACATCCACTTCGGGGAGCACCAGGGCGTCCACATCGACATTGGCAAAATCACCCTGAGCGACGTCATCTACCACCGCGATCACATCTGCAGCGTTCTGCACCAGCGATACGCCCAATAGAAACGCCGCTTCCCTGCTCAGGAATCGCTCCGTGCCGTCACTATCTCCGGCCGCCAGCAGGTCGTTGTAGGCAGAGGGAATCTGGCTGGCCATGAACCTTGCCAGTGCCTGGGCGTAGGCATGTGAGCGCTCGTCCTGCGCGAGGATATAGTCCCGCACCAGATTCAGGTCCGCAAGCCTCGCTGCCGCGCCGGAAGGTGTTTGCAGGAAGGTACCAAGGCCGACGATGCCCCGGTAACGGGCCAGAGTGGTCAATGGCGTGATATTGCGGACACCCGGAGGCGCCGACATCAGGTAGGCACTGACCACAGGAACCTCCCCGTTACGCGTTTCCTCAAGGGTTTTACCCGGAAGGGCTACGGCGTGCAGCGCATAATCCCGTGGATCAAGATCCGGCCCCACTGAAGGGTCCAGGACCAGTTCCGAAATATCCATTGCGAAACGACCGCCGGCACCACTCATGGCGGTGGGTTCCCCCGAGGCAAGGGTAACTTCCCTGCCGTTCTCCAGCTCGACAACCAGAGGCCCCGGGGTGAACTGACTGTCCCCATCCATGTCGAGCCAGACCCGGGCGTTCTTCAGGTAGCCGTCGATGACCTTACCTGTGTAAGGCGCAGGCTCGCTGTATTCCACGCCATCGAAATCCCGCCCGTCCACGGGCAACTGGTCGGATTCTTCACCGCAACCGGCGAGGATGAGGGAGAAAGCAGTAACAGGCAGACCAATCAGGCGTTTCATCGCGGCAACCGTTTATCCTTGTTAGAGGTTGTGCCGCTACTTTAGGGGATGTGGTGACTGTAGACCTTGATAGGTTTGGCAATTTGTACAGTTTGGTAACCAGACGGGGTGCCAGTCACGACGAGCAGCTGTAGTGTGAAACCCCGCCAAGATTGAACAACTCCGACGGTTTCAGCCGGTAGTATTGTGCCTCAACCGCATTCGACTGCTCGGCGTAGGGTTGCGTCAAAATACCCTGCAAGGCACGCAGGGGCTGGTAATCGCCCTCTGCTGCTCGCTGATAGGCAGGAACCACAAACCACTCACGCATGGTGTATTTGGGGTTCACCAGCTTCATGTTCCGGGATAGCTCCTCACGGAATTGGGAGCTGCCAGTAGAGCCATCGATCCCAATCTGCGATTTCCATCTGGCAAACCACTCTGACCAGCGGTTGAGTAGCCCTTCCGGATCGGCCGCTGCTGACTCATCCAATGATCTGTAGAAGCTGTTTTTGAGGGGTTCGATGTCTTCGGGTAGGGAGGAAAGCTCCCGGAAGAACATCGTATAATCCACTGGGGTCCGGGTCATCAGCGTAATCAGTTCCCTGAAGAGTTCGGCGTCAAAAGTGCCAAGGCCCAGCTTCGCTGCCCACATCATTTCCAGCTCCGCCTGCATTACCTCGGCAAATCCACCGTGAATCTCCTGGAGTTGCGCCTGTTCGTTCTCGTGATCTGCCAGCAGCGGCTGAAGGGCCGAACAGAAACTCTTGAAGTTCCGTTCCGCCGCTGCGGGTTGGTTAAGGAAAGAGAAGTGCTGCCCGCCACCGGCCCAGGGCTGGTAGAACGGCTCGAATAGTTCGCAGAAGCCAAAAGGCCCGTAATCCAGCGTGAAACCGCCAGCGGCGCAATTGTCGCTGTTGAAATTGCCCTGGCAGTAACCAACCCGGATCCAGTTCGCCACCAGCGAGGCAAGGCGGCCGCGAAACTCCCGCGCGAGCATCACGATTTTTGTGGGCGTATCGAGGGACTGGTCAATAACGCCGTGGTACTCCCGATCAATCAGGTGCAGCACCAGCTGTTCGAGTTCTTCATGGGCGCGGGGGTGCTCCTGCTTTCGAGCCCTGCGCCCGAAAAGTTCCAGCTGGCCCACCCGAATGAAGGACGGGGCGACACGTGTGGAGATGGCAACCGGCTCCGAAATGAGCTGGTCGGGATCCAGGGAATGGGAGCCCGGAGAGTACCAGGGGCGCCGTACTCTCTCTGTTTTCGAAACATAGAGGCTCAGCGACCGGGAGGTCGGCACACCCAGTGCGTGCATGTGCTCCTGGGCCAGGAATTCACGAACGCTGGAACGCAGGACCGCACGGCCATCACCACCACGGCAATACGGCGTCTGTCCGCCACCCTTGAGCTGCATTTCCCAGCGCTGACCGTTCAGAACAGCTTCCAAAACCGAAATGGCGCGACCGTCGCCATAGCCGTTGCCGGTCTGGAACGGGCACTGCTGGGTGTATTCGGTGCCGTAGATGGAAAGTGCATAGCCACAGGCCCAGCCGACTTTGCTCATGGGCGCCGGCACCTGTGAGAGGTCTCCGGAGAACATTCGGACAAAGTCATCGGATTGAGCCAGGCTGTCTGCAAAACCCAATTCGCGGAACAAGCCGGGGCTGTGCGCCACGTAGTCAGGATTCGCGATGGGCGTTGGCCGGACGGGAACATAATGCCCCGAATAGACCTGTCTTGGTCGATGGTCAACGCCATCGGGCGTGGCATCCGGATCACCGTTCAGGCAATCCATCAGCGAATAGTCAGCCATCGGTGCAAGTTCTTCGAGGTTGGTCACTTCGAAACAGGTTTCTCGCGACAACGGCTTGTTCATCTGTACCTCTCGTGATCAAAGGAAACGGGCAGTGCCAGCACTGCCCTCAATTGCCCTTATGACCAGCCCATGTGGCGAGGGTTCAGAATGAACGGGCAACGATTTCCTTCATGATTTCATTAGTGCCGGCGTAGATCCGCTGCACTCGTGAGTCTGCCCAGGCCCGTGCGATCGGATATTCCCACATGTACCCGTAGCCCCCGTGAAGCTGCACGCATTCATCCATTACCTTGCACTGCAGGTCTGTGGTGAGCTGCTTGAGCATCGCCGCGGTGGGGATGTCGAGCTTTTTGTCCAGATGCAGCTCCAGGCACCGATCGGTGAACACCCGGGCAGCGGTGATTTCCGCCTTCATCTCCGCCATCTTGAAGCGTGTATTCTGGAACGCAATCACCGGCTTGCCAAAGGCGTTGCGCTCCTTGACGTAATCCAGCGTCCACTGCCAGGCAGCTTCGGCAGCGGCAACAGCGCCAAGAGCCACCTGCAGGCGCTCGGCCGCCAGCTCCTGCATCAACTGGAAAAAGCCCTGACCTTCGCCCGGACCGATCAGATTCTTTTCAGGTACCTTTACGTCCTGGAAGAACAGCTCGGAGGTGTCCTGGGCCTTCATACCCACTTTGTTCAGGTTCTGGCCTTTCTCAAACCCTTCCCAGGCGGTCTCCACCATGAACAGGCTGATACCCTTGGCGCCTTCCTTCGGGTCGGTCTTGGCGACCACAATAACCACATCGGCAAGCTGACCGTTTGTAATAAAGGTTTTCGAACCGTTCAGAACGTAATGATCGCCGTTCTTGACCGCCGTGGTTTTCACACCCTGCAGATCCGAGCCGGCCCCCGGCTCGGTCATGGCGATGGCGCCAATCATTTCACCACTGGCCAGTTTGGGCAGATAATGATTTTTCAGCTCGTCCGAGCCGTAGTTGAGCACGTAAGGCGCAACAATGTCAGAGTGCAGGCCCCAGCCTATCCCCGTCAAGCCGGCCCTGGCGACCTCTTCGATCAACACCGCGCTGTACCGGAAGTCCGCGCCTACACCGCCAAACTCCTCCGGCAGGCAGGGACACAGAAAACCCAGCTCGCCGGCCTTCTGCCAGAGTTCGCGGCTGACCTGGCCGTCTTTCTCCCACTGATCATGGTAAGGCGCAGCCTCCTGCTCCAGAAACTTGCGGACAGAATCGCGGAAGCCTTCAAGGTCGGCGTCGAAGAGAGTACGTGGAATCATGGTGAACCTCGGTGAATGACCTGTGTTGTGATTGTCGTTCACCAAGTCTCTGCCCGGAGCCCGGTTTGCTCAATGATGAAAAGCATCAATCGGGCTGACCAAAACCATCGCCCGGAGCAGGGTCAGCCCTTGCGCTTGTCCTGGGCTCGGGCTTCGCCCCACCGGGGCATGAGATCCTGGGGCAGATTCAGATGATCAAGGATTCGGGCAACAATAAAGTCCACCAGGTCCTCGACTGCCTGGGGTTTGTGGTAGAAGCCGGGGCTCGCCGGCATGATGACCGCACCCATGCGGGTCAGTTTCAGCATGTTGTCCAGATGCACCTCGGAGAATGGCGCCTCCCGGGGTACCAGAATCAGCGGGCGACGTTCCTTCAGGGCCACATCGCCGGCCCGCTCGATCAGGTTATTGCTGGCGCCGGTCGCCAGGGCCGAGAGCGTTCCCGTACTGCAGGGACATACCACCAGCGGCGCTTTCTCCCCGGAACCGGAGGCCGGCGGTGCAAACCAGTCTTCCCGGCCAAACACCAGAACCTGGCCCGGCTCCGCGCCTGAATAGACAGACAGGGTTTCCTGCATGGCCGGTGGGGTTCCCGGCAGCTTGAGGTCGGTTTCCGTGGCGATCACTACCTGCGCGGCCCGGCTGACCATCACATTCACCCGGCAGCCGGCCGATACCAGGCACTGCAGCAGGCGCAGTCCATACTGGGCGCCCGAGGCGCCGGTCATGGCCAGGTTAACGGTAGAAGGCCGGTTCTGGTCGTTGCTCATGGATGTCGCCACTTATCAGTCAGGAAAAGTCACCGGCCACGCCGGATCAGCCACGAATACGCTCAAGCTCGGCAATGAGTTTACTGTGGATACCGCCAAAGCCACCGTTGCTCATGATCACAATGTGGCAGGGGCTGGGCAGATCTTCCAGGGTACGTGCCAGCAAGTCTTCCACCGAGGCCTCTACCCTGTGCCTCTCGGAACCAGCGTTCAGCGCCTGCCATCCGGAAATCAGTTCCGGCAGCCAATCCATGTTGTTCAGGTTGGCCCACAGAACCCGGTCGGCGGTTTCGGCACTTGGCAGCAACGTCTGCTGGTGAACGCCCTGCTTCATGGTGTTCGAGCGCGGTTCAATCAACGCCAGGATAGGCTCCTCACCCACCTGATTACGCAAGCCCTCAAGGGTGGTGGCAATGGCGGTCGGGTGGTGGGCGAAGTCATCGTAGACCCGCACGCCGTCGATGTCTGCCAGCAACTCCATGCGCCGCTTGACGCCAGAGAACCTGCAAAGCGCCGCCACGGCATGATCGGGAGTGACCCCCACATGGCGGGCAGCGGCAATGGCAGACAGGGCGTTTCGGACATTGTGAAGACCGGTCTGATCCCACTTCAGCGTTGCCACCGGCTGCTCGTGGTGAATCACCAGAAACCGGCTGCCATCCTCCGAGAGCAGCTCGGCGCGCCAATCCGACATGCGAGGAGTCTCGCTGCCAATGGCGGTGTCCTGGACCGGGCTCCAGCAGCCCAATTCCAGGGCATTATCCAGGTGGCGATCTACTGCGGGACGAATGATCAGGCCCTGGGAGGGGACAGTCCGAACCAGATGATGGAACTGTCGCTCAATCGCCTCGACGTTGTCGAAAATATCCGCGTGATCAAACTCCAGATTATTCAGGATCAGGGTGTGGGGACGGTAATGAACGAACTTGGAGCGCTTGTCGAAGAAGGCGCTGTCGTATTCATCCGCCTCGATCACAAAAAAGTCGCTGTTGCCCAACCGTGCCGAGACGGGAAAGTCCCGGGGAACACCGCCCACCAGGTAACCCGGTTCGAACCCGGCCTGGTCCAGGATCCAGAGCAGCATGGACGTGGTTGTGGTCTTGCCATGGGTACCGGCCACCGCCATCACCCAACGATGCCGAAGCACCTCGCGGCTCAACCACTCGGGCCCGGACATGTAGTCAATATTGCGGTTAAGCACCGCTTCGACTTCCGGATTGCCCCGGGACATGGCGTTGCCGATCAGAACCAGATCCGGTTTGGGCTCAAGGTGATCCGCGTTGTAGCCTTCCATCAGGCTGATACCCTGAGCCTCTAGCTGCGTGCTCATGGGCGGATAAACACCCTGATCAGAGCCGGTCACGGTGTGGCCAAGCTCCCGGGCAAGAACGGCCAGGCTGCCCATGAAGGTGCCACAGATTCCGAGTATATGAATGTGCATTCGGCAACTGCCCTCTGAGTTGAAACCCGACAAGCCTCCCGTATCCGCCCCACTCCGTCAAGAGCCATGCTATCCGCAATCCTGCTCATGAAAATTGCCGGCGATTGGCGTATCATCTGCGCCATTGTCGAACCAGCAGGAGGCTCCAGCCCGAGATGGCCATCAAGAACGCATTCTACGCTCAGTCCGGCGGTGTCACCGCCGTCATCAATGCCAGTGCCTGTGGCGTCATCCAGACTGCCCGCAAGCATCCGGACAAAATCGGCAAAGTATTTGCCGGACGCAACGGCATTATCGGGGCGCTGAAGGAAGAACTGATTGATACCAGCCTCGAGAGCGACGATGACATCCAGGCACTGATTCATACCCCGGGCGGTGCTTTCGGCTCCTGTCGCCACAAGCTCAAGAACATTTCCGAAAACCGCCGCGAGTATGAGCGTCTGATTGAGGTATTCCGGGCTCACGACATTGGCTATTTCTTCTATAACGGCGGCGGGGATTCACAGGATACCGCCTACAAGGTTTCCCAGATCGCGGACAAGATGGGTTATCCCATTACCTGCATCGGCGTGCCCAAGACCGTTGACAACGATCTGCCGTTCACCGACTGCTGCCCGGGCTTCGGCTCGGTTGCCAAGTACATTGCCACGTCCACTTTGGAAGCCAGCCTCGACATCAAATCCATGTGCGAGACGTCCACCAAGGTGTTCATCCTGGAAGTGATGGGCCGTCACGCCGGCTGGATTGCCGCATCCGGCGGCTTGGCGGGACAGGGCGAGGGCGAGCCGCCCCACATCATTCTGTTCCCTGAAATTCCTTTCAATCGCGACGCTTTCCTGGCGCGCGTAGACCACTGTGTGAAGGAATACGGCTACTGCGTTGTCGTCGCCTCCGAAGGTGCCCAGTATGAAGATGGCCGGTTCCTGGCAGATGCCGGAGCCAAGGACGCGTTTGGCCACACCCAGCTGGGTGGTGTTGCCCCCGCCCTGGCCAACATGGTCAAGCAGGCCCTGGGCCACAAATACCACTGGGCCGTTGCCGACTACCTGCAGCGCAGCGCCCGCCACATTGCCGCCGCCACCGACGTTGAACAGGCGTATGCGGTTGGCAAGGCCGCGGTGGAAATGGCCCTGGAAGGCAAGCAGGCGCTGATGCCCACCATCGTGCGCGAGCAGGCAAAGCCGTACCGCTGGAAGATTGGCGAAGCGCCCCTCAGTGAGGTGGCAAACCAGGAAAAGAAGATGCCGATCCACTTCATCACTGATGATGGCTTTGGCATCACCCAGGATTGCCGGGACTACCTGGAGCCCCTCATTGCCGGAGAGAGCTTCCCGCCGTTCGATAATGGCCTGCCTCGGGTTGCCAGGCTCCAGAACACGCTGACCGAGAAGAAGCTGAAAACGGATTTCGAGCTCTAGTCCACTGCAGGACTCAGCGAATAAAAAAGCCTGACAGTTTACGCTGTCAGGCTTTTTTGGTTGCTTGGAGAGTCATCGCTGTGTGCTAGCGAGCCAATTCCGCCTGATGGTCTCGAACATAGGCGTAGAACTGATCAAAACCTCCCACATACTGGCTCCCCACAAGAATCTGCGGCACTGTGTAAACTGGCCGGCCGATCTTGTCGGCAATATCCTGCTTACTCATACCCTTCTCGATCATATCGACCCACACATAGGGAATGTTTCTGGCCTCGCACAGGTGCCTGGCCTGCACACAGAACCCACAACTTGAGCGGCCGTAAATCGTGACCTGCTCCATAAACACCTCCAAGATCTCTGGCGGTAAATTCCGGGATTAAAATCGCATGAGCGAATCATGACACGGCACCCGGTAATTGAAAATTGATGCTTTGAATCGCCGCCATAGTAGCGAGCCATCATGTTCTGAGCCGGCTGAGCTCACGCTCCAGAACCTGCACCTCGTGGTCCAGGGCCTGACCACTGCCCTTGACCCTGCCGGCAAGCTCCCGGAGATCGTTGGCAGCGTCACCGATATGAGTGAGGTTGCGGTTGATTTCCTCGCTCACCGAGCTCTGTTCTTCCGCCGCAGTGGCCACCTGGGTTACATGCTCCACGATGGTCCCGATCCGGTCGACTACCGTGGCCAGCGAATGGGCCGCTTCCTGGGTGCCATCAACCGCCGAGGTGGCGCGATCAACGCCGCTCTGTATCACCGAAACGGCACCGTTCACATCCTGCTTGAGGCCGTCGATCATGGTGCTGATTTCATCGGTGGATTCCCGAGTGCGGGAGGCCAGCGTGCGGACCTCATCGGCAACCACGGCAAATCCGCGTCCCTGTTCGCCAGCCCTGGCGGCCTCGATGGCAGCGTTGAGGGCAAGAAGGTTGGTTTGCTCGGCGATGCCTCGGATGACATCCAGGATGCGATTGATATCCTCGCTGCGATTGGCCACCTGCCCGATTGCCGTACTGGCCTCGCCCATATCGTTGGCCACCGCGCTTACTCCATTCACCGCCGATGACAGCGTATCCTGGGTAAACCGGATGCCGTCCTGGGCCATCCGGGCGTTATCGGCCGCTTCGCCGGCAAACCCTGCCACCTCTCCTGCAGCGGCGGACATTTCGTTCATGGCGGTGACCACGCTGTCGATGTCCTGGTGCTGTCGACCTGTCTGTTCATCGGTCTCGACCGCAATGCTGCCTACATCCCTGGCCTGTTCGCGGACCTTTACATTCACGTCCTTCAGATCATTGATCATCTCTCTCAGCCGTGCCAGAAAGGCATTGAACCCGCCGGCCAGCTCGATCAGTTCGGCGTGGGTGTCGATTTCCAGTTCACGGGTCAGGTCTCCTTCGGCGCTGGCCAGGTTCTTCATACGATCCCGAATTTCATCCAGCGGGCGGGTCACCGAGCGCACCAGCAGCACCAGGGCCACAATGGCCAGGACAACCACACCGATACCCACAAGGCTCTGGCGAGTGGCGGTGGCGGCAACTTCGTCCGACAACAGGCCAGTAATTTCCGAAACGCTTGCCAGCGCGGCATCCCGGGGCAACTCGATCAGCAGCGACCACTCGGCATCCGGCAACCGGATCTCCACGGGATAGGCCACGGCCAGGGTCTGACCGTCATCAAAGGTGCCCTCACCCTGGTGCAGCCCTGCGAAGGTGCTGCCGTGATCGGGCACGGCTTCCTGCAGGGGCCGGCCAAGGTGCGACTCATAATGGCTGGAGGCCGCGATAAGCCCCTGTTCACTGATCAGCGTGACCCTGGACTGGCCTCCGAACAGCTCCTGGCTGACACCGGCAATGGTTTTTTGCAGGGTCGAAAGATTGATATCGACACCCACCACACCGGCGAATGTTCCGTCATCCAGAATCGGAACCACCAGACTGGTCATCAGCTCGGAATAGCCCTCACTGATTTCATATTCGTAGGGCTCCATAATGCAAGGCGCTTTGGTGTCCCGCGAACACAGATACCACTCGGCTTCCCTGATCCCGAATTCGTTGAGGTTATCCAGATACTTGGTGGAGGGGTCCTCTGTGCGGCTGAACTGGACCTGCCCGTCCGGCTCCCGGTAGTAGTAAATCTCCAGGGTGCCCTCGTCGCTGCTGTGCTCTTCAACACCACCGGTGAAATAGCGATCCTGGCCATCGTAGCCATCCGGTTCGAACTGGGCGTAGATCGAGCTCAGGCTTTTCTGCTCCTCCAGAACCGCGCCAACGGTCTCCTGAAGGGCTGACCGGCTGATACGCCCGGAGCTGTCGGCCTGAATATTGCGGATGATGACGTTGCGAACGACTTCCGGCGTGCGAAAAGCGGTCGCAAACTGGCCACTGACCAGCTCACCATATTTGCCGGCGGTTGCGCCGAGCTGATCCATCACAATACCCTGCACCGTATCCCGGGTTTCTGCCGTCAGTCTTTCTTCCATGTCGCCGAGGGATAACTGGGCCGTGACTACAATGCTGATGCCCATGATCAGGAGCAGTGACACAACGAGGGCATAGAGCTTGAAGCGCAGCGATAACTGTTTCATGGTAAGGCCGGACCTGCGGAATGTTGGAGGTTCGTTTCATCTTAAAGCACGGAGGGCACGGTGGCCTACCTGACGCTATTTCTGACCGCGTTCGCTGCCGCCACGCTGCTGCCTGCCTACTCGGAAGTCCTGCTTGGCACCCTGATAACCCAGGGCTACTCCTGGTGGTGGCTCTGGTTCTGGGCAACGCTGGGCAACACGCTGGGCTCGGTCGTTAATGGAGTTATCGGCCGGCAGGTGGATCGCTTTAAGCATAAGCGCTGGTTTCCGGTCAGCGAAATGCAGCTGCACAAGGCGCGGAACCGATTTAACCGTTATGGCCAGTGGTCACTGTTGATGGGCTGGCTGCCCCTGGGGGGTGACGCGCTGACCCTCGTCGGCGGGATCATGCGCGTGCCCTGGCTCAACTTTGTCATTCTGGTGGGGATTGGCAAGGGCGCCCGCTACGCCTTCGTGCTCTGGCTTGTGGCCGAGGCATCCGGCGCGTCATCACCCTCACCGTAGAGGTATTTCCTGAGCAGTGGCTCGCCGTTGAACTCGGAATTCAGCACCGCAACGAAGGTGTAGACCCCGATCAGTTTCCGGTTAAGGAAAACAAATTCCTTCGGAGGAACACGGAAATAGCGACTGATAGCCGATCGAGCGGCCTGTCGAGCCACCCGGGACGGCAACTCACTCTGCTTCCAGCGGTATTCGCCGTGACTGTTCACCGCATAATCCGGCCAGGCGTCCTTGTCACTGGATAGCGGCTCGAGCACCGACATACACACCTGGCCGAATTTCTCCAGCACTTCGTCGGGCCACTCGGTGCTCATGAAGCGCAACTTGACGCCACCATCAATCACCGCCTGCAGATCGTTCTCATAGGACGCCCTGATCATCTGGATAACCGGTTTGAGGAAGTCATCCGAGTAGGCCTGAACAGCCCCGAAATCAAGCAGGACAATGCGGTCGTAACCAGGGTCATCACCTTCTTCGCCAGCAATCCGGATGCGGTAGTTGCCGAAGTTCGGATCGGTCTGTATTTCGCCCCAGACGAACAGCTCGCGGAAGAACAGCTCCAGGGCAGCCTTGCCCAGGGCGCTCCGACGCTCCAGAGGAAGGTCTTTTACCGCCTGGGAACTGACAGAATGGCCATGTTCGTAGGTTGAACAAATCACGTGCGCCGTTGAGAATTCCGGCAGGACCCTGGGTACGATGAACCTGGGATCAGACGCCAGCATGGTGCGGAATTTCTCGGTGGTTTTCGCCTCCAGACGATAGTCCACTTCCCGGTGCATCATCTGCCGGACTTCTTCCAGCCAGTCATTAAACTCCGGGCCAAAACTGACCAGCCTTGCCACCCGCAACAACTGGGCAACCGCATTCAAATCGCTATCAACCGCATCGGCAACGCCGGGGTACTGAACCTTCAGCACCAATTCCAGGCCGTCACTTTTGCGCCAGGCCCGGTGTACCTGCCCCAGCGAGGCCGCCCCAATGGGTTCGGGTTCCACATCCAGTTGGGCCAGGCGATCGGCTCCCAGCTCGTCTTTCAGAACGCGCTCAATGGCCGGCCATTCCAGTGACGTGGTCTGGTCCTCCAGGGTATGCAGGGCTTCAGTGACTTCCTCGGGCAGGAAATGCTCGCCATACAGGGCCATGACCTGGCCGATCTTGACCACGCTACCCTTCAGTTGCCCCAGCTCATCCACCAGGAACCGCGCCTGGTTAGAGAGCATGGCGCGGTGGCGCTTCTCCCGGTTTTCCCGGCTGCTGAACCAGTTGGTTGCCATATGAGAAGCCATACGGGTACCCGCAAACAACCCGGCGCGGGTCAGGCTCAACCTGCGCTCGAAACTGCCTGTCTTGATGCGGGAAACCGAATTTCCTGAACGTCTGGAAGACATAATGACCTGTTCGGATCAGAGAATTTCACCACGTTTGGCGTCTAACACCATTATACGGATAGTCAGGGGAGCTGACCTAACCGAGTCGACCGGCTATCTGCGGCCACGGGGCCAATGTGCCAACACCGCCCCCGGTTTACATCTGGGCAACCGGATCGTTTACGTTTCGACACAGTTTCTGGCAGGAAACCGGTCTACTATTTCTACATACGTAAGGTCCAGCAACGATTATCACAAGAACAAGATCCGAACATGCCGCAATCCGCCAGAAAAACGCCGGATACGGAACTGTCCCAGTTCCGGGTCAAGGGCGAGATTCCTGTCCCGATTCTGATCAACTGGCTGACTGCCGTTGCCGTTCCCCTGCTGTTGTTTTTTGGCTGGCGTTCGAGCATGCAGAACGATCCGATCACGCCGCTGTTGCTGGTTGCCTTTGCCATCCTTCTGGCGATCAATTCTGTAACCTATCTGCTGTTCGGAAACAAAACCCTGCAGCGACGGGGTTTCATTACCCTGATCACAGTGCTGTTCACCTACCTCGCGATCTTTGCAGTGGAAGATGGCTCAGCCATTGTCTGGTTGTTTGCCTACCCTCCCATCATTTTTTACATCAGCGAATCCCGGGTTGGCGTGCTCGCCTGCGGCGCCGGATTTGCAGCCGTCATTCTGCTGTTCAGCCCATTGGGCGACCTGTTGTTTGAGCCCCCTCACAGCACCAGTTTCCGGATTACCATGGTGGCGGTTCTCGGCTTTGAGATGGTCACCTGCTACATCCTTGACCAGAGCCGCCGGCGCAGCAAACTGGGCCTGCTGAAACTGGCCGCGGAATTCGAGTATGCGGCCAAGCATGATGCACTCACCGGCCTTGCCAACCGACGGGAAGCCCTCGAGCAGCTGGACATCGAATACCAGCGCTACCTTCGCAACGCCCGGTCGTTTTCTGTACTGCTGATGGACATTGACCTGTTCAAGAGCGTCAACGATAACTACGGACATCACGTCGGCGACGAATTGATCACCCTGGTTGCCAGAACCCTGCGGGAGCAATGTCGCAAGGTTGACACCCTGGCCCGGTGGGGCGGTGAGGAATACCTGGTACTGCTGCCGGAGACAACCACCGAGGAGGCCATGTCCTCTGCCAACCGGATCCGGGAAGCGTTTTCCGTAAGATCCGTCAGCACCGAGCAGGGTCAGGTGCAGGCCACGATCAGTGTGGGCGTGGCATCAATCCGGGGATCCGAGTCCATCGACCGCCTCCTTCAGCGGGCAGATGAAGCCCTGTACCGGGCCAAATCCGAGGGCCGAAACCGTGCCTGCGGTTATGAGGATGAAGCGGCGGCCTGAACTACCAACCCTGGCAGAACTCGACATCCCCGCGGGCCAGGCCGTTGACGAGTTGCTCTGACAGTCGGTGCTGCACGTCGGCCAGGGTTATACCCGGAACAAAGTCCCGCACCTGGCACATGGCCATGCCGGCATAGCCACAGGGATTAATCCGCTGGAAGGGTTCCATGTCCATATCCACGTTCAATGCCAGTCCGTGGAAAGAACAACCACGGCGAACCCTGAGGCCGAGGGAAGCGATCTTGGCATCTCCCACGTAAACACCGGGCGCATCGGGCCTGGGGGCGGCCTCAATACCCAAACCGGCCAGGGTGCGGACTATGGACTGTTCAATCTCATCCACCAGGGAACGCACACCCATTTTTTTTCGAGTCAGGTTGATCATCAGGTAAATCACCAACTGACCGGGCCCGTGATAGGTCACCTGCCCGCCCCGATCAACCGGGATCACCGGAATATCGCCCGGAGCGAGGATATGCTCCGCCTTACCCGCCTGGCCCTGGGTATAGACCCGGGGGTGCTCAAGGCACCATAACTCGTCCGCCACGCTGTCATCGCGGTCGGCGGTGAACGCTTTCATGGCCTCCCAGGTTTCCAGGTAGGGCTGCTCCCCGAGGGATCGAACAATCAGGTCAGGCATCGGGCTCAGAGCACCATGTGCACGCGGCCGCTGGCCTTGAGATCTTCGAACAGGGCTTTGAGCTGTGCTTCACCCGTTGCCACAATCTTGAGCTGGACCGAGGAAAACCGGCCCTTGCTGCTGTCGTTAACCGTGATGTCGGTTTCGCTGATCCCGGGCGCATGCTGCTCCACAACCTCAACCACGAACTCGGTGAAATCCGGCGCTGCATTGCCGATCACTTTGATCACGTAGTCGCAAGGAAACTCAATTTTTGGTGCTTTCGGCTGACTCATGCCGTTTTACTCCCCGGGATCAACATCACCCTACTGAAATAACTGAACGAAAAAGAGCTTGATGGCATCCCAGATGCGCTTGAAGAATCCGCCCTCCGGAACTTCGGTCAGGGCCAGCACCGGCTGATCAACCAGTACCTCACCGTTATAGGACACCTTGACCCGGCCCAGCTCATCCCCGACCTTGATGGGTGCTTTGATCACAGAATCAAGGTCAACCGTAGACTCCAGATCGTTTCTTGAACCCCGAGGGATGGTGACATAGACGTCTTCGGTCATGCCGACTGACAGTTGGTCAGTCTGGCCACCCCAGACACGGGCTTCAATCAGCTCCTGGCCGGACTGGAACAGGCGTTCGCTCTCGTAGTAGCGGAAGCCGTAATTCAGCATCTTCTGGATTTCCTGAGCCCGAGCTTCTGAGCTGTTGGTACCCATGACGACCGCAATAAGGCGGGTGTCGTTGCGCTTGGCCGAAGCAACCAGACAGTAGCCGGCTTCCTCGGTGTGACCGGTCTTCAGACCATCGACGCTGTCATCACGCCAGAGCAGGCTGTTCCGGTTCGGTTGGCGGATATTGTTATAGGTGAAGTGCTTTTCAGCATACAGCGGATAGTTTTCCGGGTAATCATTGATGATTGCCTGCGCCAGCATGGCCAGGTCATAGGCCGTTGAAAAATGATCCGGCGACGGCAGACCGGTAGCGTTTTCGAAGTTGGTGTCCTTCATGCCCAGCAACTGGGCCTGCTGGTTCATGATATCAACGAAGGCGTCTTCGCTACCGGCAACAAATTCCGCAAGGGCGACTGAGGCATCGTTGCCCGACTGAATGATCACCCCCCTGAGGAGATCCTCAACCGACACCTGAGTGCCTTCCCGGACGAAGGTTCGGGACCCCTCGGTTTTCCAGGCATTCACGCTGATCGGCACCATGTCGGACATGGCAATCCTGCCCTCATCAAGCTCCCGCTCAACGATATACGCGGTCATCATTTTGGTCAGACTGGCGGGCGGCAAACGCTCGTGGCTGTTCTCCTCCATGATGATCCGTCCGCTCTTGGGATCCATCAGCACATAAGAGCTGCCAGCAATCTGCGGCGGCGACGGAATCAGTACCGCCTGGGACATCGCCTTGCCTGTCAGAGCAAGCATCAACACAAAGACAATAGATAGGGTTCGAAAAACAGAGTTTAAGGCCATGGGTCCATTCATTCGTCGTTAAGTGTGTTTCTTATGAAGGTGTCTTGTTTGCCATGCTCAGTGCGTATCGGTCAGCACGATGGACTGATCGAAACCCCGAGCTTCCAGGAGGCTCTGGGTGCGCCTGGCGCTGTCTTCATCGCTGAACGGTCCCACCTGAACCCGGTGAAATCGCCCCGAGGAGGTATCAACAGCCCGAACACGCATCGGGTTTTCCAGCACCGACCTTACCTGGCTGAGCAGCTTCTCGGCCGGGTCCCGGCTGCTGAAGGAGCCCAGCTGTACAAACAATGACCGGTTGCTCATTGCCATGTCGCCGCTTGCCTTCACCCGGCTTTCTGCGTATGTGGTCGCGTCTCCCGGAGAAAAGGGCTGACCGGCAATGAACATGGATCCATCCGGCCTGACCGTAATGGCGGCGACTTCTACCCTCGCCGTGCCCCGGGCCTGGTAGCCCAGCTTTTTAGCGGCAGCGTAGGACAGATCGATGATTCTGTCGCTGTGAAAAGGCCCACGATCGTTGACACGGACGATCACCGAGCGGCCATTGTCCAGATTCGTTACCCGGGCAAAACCAGGAATCCGCAGGGATTTGTGCGCGGCGGACATGGCATACATGTCAAAGATTTCGCCATTGGACGTCTTGTGGCCATGGAATTTCTCCCCGTACCAGCTGGCCGTACCCCGGGCAACATAACCGTCGTTGCTGTCGAGGACGTGATACTGCTTTCCCCAGACCTTGTAGGGCGATTTATTACCGGCCCTTCGGGGCGCCTCATAAACCGGGACCGCATCATCAAGCCCGGAGACATCAAAATTGCCCGAGGGCGCCCTGTCGGTCGCCAGGGTATAGCGAGAGGAGTGGTCGGTTTCCGGAGATGACGCGCAGCCGCCGAGTATCACGGACACCACAACCGTCAGCAGGAGAAAGAATGAGGGCTTGAAGTTCACGGTCCGGAGTTCCTCTTCACTTCACTGGCACCGCCGTCAGGTGTTCGGCGCTCTGGCTATCATTGTAACGGGTTCTGCGCCGCAATCACCATTACCCGACCGCCATGGTTCGATTGACCACCGGTCAGGCACCAATCATTCGTCGATGCGTATGGATCGACATCAGAACGCCAAACGCTGCCATCAGTGTCACACCAGAAGTGCCACCATAGCTGATCAGGGGCAATGGCACACCAACCACGGGCAAAAGTCCGCTTACCATCCCGACATTCACGAAGATGTAGATAAAGAACGTCATGGTGAGCGCACCGGCCAGCAGCCGACTGAACGAGTCCTGAGCGGTGGCGGCAATGTACAGGCAACGAAGGATAATCAGGAAATACACTGTCATCAGGATCAGCATTCCCACAAACCCGAATTCCTCCGCCAGCACCGCAACGATAAAATCGGTATGGCTCTCCGGAAGAAACTCAAGGTGTGACTGAGTCCCTTGCAGCCAGCCTTTCCCGTCCACACCCCCGGAACCAATCGCCGTCTTGGACTGGATGATGTTCCAGCCAGCACCCAGGGGGTCACTTTGCGGATCGAGGAGTGTCAGTACCCGTTGTTTCTGATATTCCCTCATGACGAAAAACCACATCAGCGGAGCCGACACGGACACCAGGGCCACAAAAGCGGTGATCAGTTTCCAGCTGATGCCTGCGAAAAACACCACGAAAATGCCCGCCATGCCCACCAGCAGCGACGTCCCCAGATCCGGCTGCTGCATGATCATGATCATGGGCACAAGAACGATCGCGAGCCCCACAGCCACATGCCGGAACCTCGGTGGCAGGAAATGCCTGGACAGGTACCAGGCCGCCATCATGGGAACCACCAGTTTCATAAGCTCCGAGGGCTGGAAACGAGGCAGCCCCGGTATCGCCAGCCAACGCTGAGCGCCCTTGGCACCGACACCAACCAGCATGACGGCAATCAATGCAACAATGCCGGCTGCGTATAGCCAGGGCGCCCATCGGCGGAACACCGAAGGATCCAGCTGGGCAAACACCAGCATCACCACAAACGCGACACCCAGGCGTATGCCCTGGGCCTTGACGACTTCGAAGTTCCGGTCAGCGCCGCTGTACAGAACGAACAGCCCGCCGGAAACCAGCAGAAGCAGCAGGAGCAAAAGAATTGGATCCAGATGCAGCGCGGTCCAGATACTTCGGTGCCGGCCAAGTGGATTGCTCGCGGTTGAATCCAGTAACGCCTTGAAAGCCATCAGTTGGCCACCTCACCAACCCCACTGACCAGTGCGCCATCGGCCTGGTTGTACTCAAGCAGCCAGGAATCAAACAGGGCCCGGGCCACCGGCGCGGCGGTACCACTGCCGCTGCCCCCGTTTTCGACAATCACAGCAACCGCGATTTCCGGTTTATCCGCCGGCGCAAAACCGACAAAAAGCGCGTGATCCCGGAGCCGCTCGCGGATTTCCTCTTCATCGTATTCTTCATCTTCTGCAAGACTGAAAACCTGCGCTGTACCAGTCTTGCCCGCCATCTTGTAAGACGCACCCCGGCCGACAGAGCGTGCCGTTCCTTTCGGCCCATGCATGACCTCAACCATGGTGTCGACGACGTATTCCCAGTCGTCGGGGTTCTTGAGATTGAGCGGTTCGTGAGTCTCGGCAGGCAGGAATTCCTCGACCGGCCGGTCCCCTTTGATGTCTTTCAGCAGCCTTGGCTCTACCCATCGGCCACGGTTGGCTATCAAGGCGGTTGCCGTGGCCAACTGCAAGGGTGTAGCCAACATGAAACCCTGACCAATGCCCATATTGACGGAATCCCCCGGATACCAGGGCTCATTCCGGACCGCCCGTTTCCAGTCCCGGGAAGGCAGCAAACCGCTCAGGGCACCCGAGACATCGAGAGTAGCGTCTTCTCCGAAACCGAAATGGGACAGATAACTGTGCATGGTATCCACACCCATCTCCACGGCCACCTCGTAGAAATAAACGTCGCAGGATTCGGCCACCGCATCCTTCAAATCAACCCAGCCATGTCCGGTACGCTTCCAGTCCCGCCATAGCCGACCGCCTTCACGCAGACGGAAATGCCCGGGATCCCAGATGGTGTAATCCCGGGTGGTGGCCCCGCTATCAAGGGCGGCTACTGCGAGCATAGGTTTCACCGTCGAACCCGGAGGGTACTGCCCCCGCAAGGCCCGATTGAACAGGGGCTTGTCCTTACTGTCGCTCAGCTCCCGATAGTCGTTGACGCTGATCCCGGTAACGAATTTATTGGCGTCGAAACCCGGCACACTGGCCAGGGCAAGAATGCCACCGGTATCAGGTTCAATCGCAATAATGGCACCCCTGCGACCGTCCAATAGCTCGTGAGCGCGCTGTTGCAACCTTAGATCCAGGTGCAGCTGCAGATCTTCTCCAGGCACAGGGTTTTCCCGCTCCAGAACTCGCAGCGTTCGACCCCGTGCGTTGGTTTCAACGTGCTGGTAGCCGACCTGACCGTGAAGGATCTCTTCATAGAAACGTTCGATGCCCGACTTGCCGATGTAGTTGGTGCCGGCATAGTTGACCGGATCGATCCGCTGCAACTCGTCGCGGTTGATACGCCCGACAAAGCCAAGGGCATGGGCCGTCAATTCACTGTGCGGGTAGAAACGAACAAGCTCAGCCTTGACCTCTACCCCAGGAAGCTCATGACGATGCACAGCGAGACGGGCCATTTCCTGTTCATTCAGGTCGTAGCGGAGGGGAATTTCCTGAAAGGGGCGACGGGGTTCCTGAAGCCGGCGCTGGAAACGTTCGCGGTCTTCGTCGGAAACCTCCAGGATTTTGCCAAGCTGAGCCAGGGTATCATCCATGCCCTGCACCCGCTCAGGAACGAGCGTTACGCTGAAAACGGGCCGGTTCTCGGCTAGCAGGGTGTCATTACGATCGTACACCAGCCCCCGCGGGGGTGGCACTGACTGAACCTGGACGCGGTTTTTGTCCGAAAGGGTGGTGTATACCTCGTGTTCGACGACCTGAAGCTGGTACATCCGCGCAATAAGGCCGCCAATCGCCAGCATTACAAAAGCCAGCATTACCAGGGTCCGGCGCTGGAAGAGCCGGCGTTCTGCCGCTGTATCCTTGAATTCACCCCATGGCATAACTAGCCCCTAGGCCCGGTGATACGGGTGATTGCGGGTGATCGACCAGGCCCGGTACAGCTGTTCTGCCAGAACAATGCGTACCAGCGGGTGGGGCAAGGTGAGCGCGGACAGCGACCACTGCTGGTCGGCCCGCTTCCGGCAATCTTCGGCAAGGCCGTCTGGTCCGCCAACCAGAAAGCTCACATCTCGGCCATCCTGCTGCCAGTTTTCCAGTTGGGTCGCCAGTTTTTCCGTCGACCAGGGGCGACCGCCAACCTCCAGTGCGATCACCCGGTCTTTCGGACCAGTCGCCGCGAGGATGGCGTCACTTTCACGCTGCATCAGTCTGGGAATGTCGGGATTCTTGCCCCGGTGGGCGACGGGAATTTCAACCAGTTCCACGGGTAGCTCCGGCGGCATGCGGCGAGCGTAATCTCCGAATCCGGTACTGACCCAGTCGGGCATTTTCTGCCCCACGCAGATCAGGCGTAACCGCATGATTATTCGCTGCCCGCAACACCAAGATCGGGAGCATCGCGCCAGAAGCGCTCCAGATCGTAAAACTCCCGTGTGGCAGGCATCATTACGTGAACAACCACATCGCCCAGGTCCACGAGGATCCAGTCGCTGACGCCAGCGCCTTCAACATTGCTTGCTCGCACACCCTGCTCTTTGGCTTCAATAACCACGGAGTCGGCGAGAGATTTTACATGTCGATTGGACGTTCCGGATGCCAGAACCATGAAGTCGGTGACACTGGTGCGGTCACGGACATCAATCACGCTGATGTCCTGTGCTTTCACATCTTCAAGCGCATTAATTACCAGATCTTTCAGTTGCTCTGCCTGCATAATCACCCTGTTGGACGGGCGTTTGCCGGTATGGCCGCCCGAAATGTCATATTCAGACGCGATTGTAGCACTAAAAGTTCCCGTCGGGGCATGCACCATAGAGCCCCAGGCGACGAATTTCTGCCCATACGGGATCCGGCATCAGGTAGCGTGGCGACCGCCCGTCACCAATCCGTTCCCGGATGCCGGTGGCGGAAATATCCAAGAGTGGTGGATCCAGCTCGAGGAAATGGCCAAAGGCCCTCTCGTGCAGAGCCTCGGGACCGCTCACGCCCCGTTCAGCGAGCATCCGGGCAGGTTCGCCAGCGGGGTCCAGTGCCGGACCGGGCCGGCGGACTACCACCACGTGGGCCAGTTCCGGAATCTGCTGCCATTCCCGCCAGCGATCGAACCCGGCAAAGGCATCGGTGCCAACCACCATCACCAGGGGCTCACGGGGTCCCAGCTCGGCCCGCAGCTGACGCAGGGTATCGGCCGTGTAGGAGGCCCCCTCCCGCGCCAGTTCCCGGTCGTCAATCCGTAACTGGGGCTCGTTGGCCACCGCCAGCCTCAGCAGCGCCAGGCGCTGGCCGGAGGAAGCCCCGGTCTGGCCCCGATGCGGCGGAATATGACAGGGCACCAGGCTGACGTACTCCACGCCAAGACGGTCACTGATTTCAAGGGCCAGCCTCAGGTGGCCATGATGCACCGGATCGAAGGTTCCACCATAAATGACATGCATGGGCATCAGGTCCGGATATGCCCGTCACCGAAGACCACGTACTTCTGGGACGTGAGCCCCTCGAGCCCCACCGGACCCCGGGCGTGGATCTTGTCAGTGGAGATACCGATTTCAGCCCCCAGACCATACTCAAAGCCGTCCGCGAAGCGCGTGGACGCATTAACCATCACCGAACTGGAATCCACCTCCGTGATGAACCGACGCGCCCGCGTGTAGTTCTCGGTGATGATACTGTCGGTATGCTGGGAACTGTAACGGTTGATATGCTCAATGGCGCCATCCAGCCCGTCAACCACGCGCACCGCCAGCACCGGAGCCAGGTATTCGGCCTCCCAGTCCGCCTCGGTGGCTTCTGCCACACCGTCTACGATGGCCCGGGTTCGTTCACAGCCTCGCAGTTCCACGCCTTTTTCAACGAAGGCCTGAGCCAGCAGAGGCAGGATATCCTCAGCGATCTCGGTATCGACCAGCAGGGTTTCCATGGTGTTGCAGGTACCGTACCGATGGGTTTTGGCATTGATCGCCACTTTCAACGCCTTTTCCGGATCGGCGTGGCTGTCGATGTAGACATGACAGACACCATCGAGATGTTTGATGACCGGCACCCGGGCATCTCGACTGATGCGTTCGATCAGCCCCTTGCCACCTCTGGGCACAATGACATCAACGTATTCCGGCATGGTGATCAACTCACCCACTGCCGCACGGTCGGTTGTCTTTATCACCTGCACCGCGTTCTCGGGCAGCCCTGCTTTTGCAAGCCCCTCGGAAAGACAGCGGGCAATCGCCTGGTTGGAATGGATCGACTCGGAGCCGCCCCGAAGAATGGTGGCATTGCCCGACTTGAGGCAAAGACTGGCAGCCTCGACGGTCACATTGGGGCGAGACTCATAGATGATACCGATGACGCCTAGCGGGACTCGCATCTTGCCCACCTGAATGCCGGAAGGACGGTAGGCCATGTCGGTAATGGCACCGATCGGGTCCGGCAACGACGCGACCTGACGAAGGCCCTCAATCATGGTATCGATTCGCTGGGGTGTAAGCTCCAGACGGTCGAGCATCGCCGCATCCAGGCCATTTTCACGGCCCCTCTGCAGGTCTTTGCCATTGGCCAGGCCCAGTTCTTCCCGGGCTGCATCCAGAGCCTCGGCCGTCGCCAGTAGTGCCTGATTACGCACGGCCGTGGTCGAACGAGCCACTCCGGTTGCCGCTGCTCGGGCTTGCTGCCCAACCTCAGCCATGTACGCTGCAATATCCATTCAAATACCTTTCTGTTTTCAAGCGGAATCAGGAATAAGTGCCTAACTTTACCTTTCCCGTTTCAAGTACGCATCCCAAACAGATATTATACCGCTGCGATATGCCATACTCGGAACCTGAAGGAGCTTTTGATCAACTCCCCGGGGACGTTTTTTCAGGGAGCTCAGGAAAAGGAAGGACACCATGGCCCAGATGGCCGAAAAATTCCTGTTAAGCAAATTGTCACGGGCAGGTTTCGCGGCCCTGATCGCCATTGCGACGCTTTGTGCCTTGCTGGGAGAGCCCATGGTTGCAGCAGCCGCAGCTGCGGCCTCAGGCATTGTAATCTCTGGCAAAACCTTCCACCCCAGCCGGGTGAATCAGCCCTGGCCCCGAGTCCAGCAGGTCTTTTTTGCCATTCTTCTGCTGATTCTTCTGGCCGGCTTCTGGACCGGCCCCTGGGTACTTAGCCACTGGCTCTACGCACTTCCACTGGCCGCTTTCGCACTGGTTCCGCCCGCGGCCGCTGTACTGGTGACGCTGCTGATCGCTGTTCTGGCGATGATCGCGACACAATGGGCCGTTGGCCTTGCCGACCGCCACCAAATGATCAGCGCTTTTCTGCTCACCATGCTGCTCTCTGCGCTGCTGGTCTTCCTTCGCGACTACAAAGCCCGGCAACTGGCCCCGTTGCGTCGGACCGATGAACTGACCCAGGCTGCCAGCCGGGAATATCTTTCCGCTGATCTGCACAAGGAAATCCAGCGCAGCGAGCGGGAAGGTACGGACATGTCCGTTATCATGATCGGACTGGACACCCACCTCAGCGACAATGATCCCGACGAAGACATACGCTCGATACTTCCTCGCATTGGTCGCTACCTGCACTCCCAGATCCGTGACTTCGATACCTATTACCGGGTGGCCGATCTTCAGTTTCTGGTGATCCTGCCAGGCATCTCCACCAGCGACGCCATCACCCGTGCCGAGACGATCCGCAAGGGCCTGGCAACACTTCTCGAGTCCCACGGCATGAACCTCACTGTCAGCACCGGGATCGCCGGCCTGAATATCGGTGACGATGCCAACAGCCTTCAGCAAAGCGCAGCGAATGCCCTGCGCCGGGCCCAGCAGCAGGGTGGCAACCGGAGCCAGGCCTACAGTTCATGGTCGCAGCCGGCGCAACCGGGCCAACCTCAGGCACAGGGACCGGCATCATGACAGAGACCCGACTCCGAACCTGGACCCACGCCTTCGGCTATGGCATCGCCTGCCTGTTCATTTTCACCCTGGCCATGCAGAACCTGCGTTACGGCTTCTACGAGCTTTTCTATCTGGCCTCCGGGATGGCGGTCCTGACCCTGGCTGGCGCCATTTACACCATTATCTGTCGCCGGCACCAACTGTCAGCGCCAGGGCACCTTATCATTCTCTCCGGCCTGAACAGCGGCATGCTGGCAGCACTGCTGACCATGGATGCACCCGGCATCAGCCACTGGGCAATGCCCCTGCTCGTACTGAACCTGCTGATCCTGCCGTTGCGACAGGGTGTGGGGCTCTCCCTTTTGCTGTTGGTGCCCATGACGATCCTCCTGTTCCTGGAACAGGCGCCGGCTGACGCCATTGCCATTACCGGGGGGCTGTTTATTCTTCTGGCGGTCGCCGCCCTGTACATCTGGCACTACGATCATATGGCACAGTCGGCCGAGGATCTGGCCATCACCGATCCGGTGACCGGCGCCCACAACGCGCGCTTCCTCGATGAAACCCTGCAGAAAGAAATCAGCCGCGCCATAGCCACCGGCCATTGCCTCTCAGTGATCGACCTGAGCATCGATTACGCGGATGAGGTAGCCGACCTCCACGGCAGAGATCAGGTCCAGGGCCTGTTCCGGGATATGACCGAACACCTCTTTGGCGTGATTCGTGCCGGTGACACCCTGTATACCCTGAAAGACTTCGAGTTTTTCCTGATCCTGCCATTTACGCCGGAGGAAGGGGTGAGGGTGATAGCCGAGCGGATTCGCCGGACCATCGCTGAGCACCATTGGCCTGTGGTAGGCAAAGCCACTGTCAGCCTGGGCTGCACCACCCGGGGCAGCGGCGACACCCGAACCGACACACTCCGCAATCGGGCCCACCAGGCCATGGAGGAAGCTCGCAGACGCGGCACGGATTCGGTCTGGTTCAGCCCGGGAGAAACCATCGAAACATGAGCAGTGCCTGGCTGAATGACCTGTCGGCATGGCTGAGCCTGCATCCCGGCTGGCTTGCTACGGCGCTGTTTACGACCGCTTTTATCGAATCCCTTGCCATCGCCGGCATTATTGTCCCGGGTGTTGCCATACTGTTTGCCGTCGCTGTGCTGGCCGGTGAAACCGGGATGCCCTTGCCAGAAGCATTGCTTTGGGCGGGGCTGGGCGCCATTGCGGGCGATACGGCAAGCTTCGGTCTCGGGCGACTGCTGCAGGGTCGACTCACAACGTCCTGGCCACTGAGCCGTTATCCCAAAATCATCAGCACCGGCGAGCGTTTCTTTAACCGTCACGGTGGCAAAAGCGTGATCATCGGCCGCTTTGTCGGGCCGGTACGACCGGTTATTCCTCTCGTGGCCGGGGCCCTGATGATGTCCTGGCGTCGCTTTCTGGCCTTCAACATCGGCTCGGCCATCGCCTGGGCACCGGTTTATATCTTCCCGGGATTTCTCGTGGGCAGTGCCCTGGCTAGCGAGATCAGGCCGCCTGCGCACTTCTATGCGGTGATCGGCATCAGCCTCGCGGCCCTGACCGTGGTCTATTTCGTGCTATTGCGGTTCCAGCTGGGGCTTGGCGAAAGCAGCCGCTTCTACCAATGGCTGAAACAGTGGATGGCACAGTACGACGCCACTCACCGATTCTGGCGCCTGTATACCAATCAGCGCCCGGCCCGGGAAGGTGAATTTCCGCTGGCCTCATTCATGCTCGCACTGGGCGCTTCCGCCCTGCTGTTACTCTGGGGACAACTGGCCACAGCGACTCACCTGCTTGATGGGTTCGACCGGGCGACTCTTCTCTGGTTCGAGCAACTCCGCCAGCCGCTGCTCGATGGTCCCTTCATTGCCATCACGCTGCTTGGTGACGCCCCGGTACTTGTGGCTGCCGGTGCCCTGGCATGCGCAGCAATGATGTTCCGAGGCTACTACGCCGCTGCTGTCCATATTGTGGTGGCCGTCGTTTTAACGGTGGTTCTGGTCTGGGCCCTGAAATCTCTGCTCGGCGTTCCCCGGCCGGAAGAAGTCATGGGGCCACCGAATTCCGGCGCCTTCCCGAGCGGCCATACGGCAGGTATTACCTTGCTGGTTACCCTGCTGGCAAGCTTCGTTGCCGGTGAAAGCCGGCACCGAAAGCGCTGGCACTACTATGTCCTGCTCTCTCTCCCATTGGTTCCTGTGGCTCTAAGCCGGCTTTACCTGGGGGTTCACTGGTTCACTGACGTGATCGGAGGGTTGCTACTGGCGCTGGCTGTCACCGGAGCCGTACGGGCGAGCTACAGCCGGTACGACAAGGTCCCTTTGGCATCGGATATAACCATCGTAGCTGCAGCAGTTGTATGGGCGGTATTTGCAGGCGGGTATATCGTGCTGTCATGGGACGAAGCCGTACTGAATTTCCGTCCGATCGGCTAGAACCTAGCCCTCCTCGAGCGCTTCCAGAAGCTCCTGAAGTCGGCTCAGGCGTTCCAGCGGGTCCTGCAACTCTACCAGTTTCTGCTTTTCCTGTTTGTCCAGAGGCAATAGCTCCGTAAGCCTCCAGCCAACATCCCGGGCATCGCCATAATCAATGTCCATGTTCAGATCGCGGATGACCGGATGCCGGAACAGCGCCTTGAGCACGGAGGGCAGTTCGCTATAGCGCGCCGGCACCTCACTCTCTGCCTCTTCCAGCAGGCACTCCACGTCGCCAACATTCAGCCCGTCTTCCTGTTGCCAGCTCCGGACCACCGACACCTTGGATTCGCCCTCAACAGTAATCCCCAGAAGGCCGTTATCAAGCTGTTGGAAATCGATAATTCGCACATAGGTGCCAATGTCGTAAAAGGCTGCGGTGCGCCCGGTCTCTCCGCCTTCCTGCAACAGCACCACAACAAACCCGCGATCCTCCTTGAGGCAACGCGTCAGCATGTCGATGTAGCGCGGCTCGAACAGCTGCAATGGAATCCTCCCCCTGGGCAGGACGATGGAATTCAGGGGGAACAAAGGTACATTCATAAGCGCAACAGTCACCGGAAAGCAGACTCCACAGTTTACACAGCCCGCATCATCGGATGGCCAACAATTGCTGAACTTCGTCGACCCGGGCCCTGGCCTCCGTCAGAAGCTGCAAACTGCGGGAGGCATTGAGTTCAAGTTCACCCAGACGCCGATACGCCGGCACCTGATCGAACGGGGGCAGCTCGGCATTCTGGCTGGAACCAATCATCGAATGCAATTGCGCCACGATAACCACATCCACGAGCTGGGGCGTCGTCTCGCGGCATTCATAGCCCCAGTCTTCGGCATGGCGGACCGCTTCCACAAAGGCCGGCGGGAAGGACCAGTTCTCGAGTACAGCAGTGCCCACGTCTGCCCTGAGCTCCTTGATCGCATGGCTCAGGTTGGCCTCATCGGCAAAGAGGTTCACATGGTGTTCAGCCTGGACGAGTATTGGCACCACGCCAATATCGTGGAGCAAGCCCGCCAGCAACGCCTCCTCCGGATTCAGTTTCGTGGCGTGATCCGCCAGCACCCAGCACAGGGCTGCCACCTCCCGGGAATGCCGCCAGAGCTTTTCCATCTCTTTCTGAAGTGACGCCTGGCGGGTCTTGAACACCTCCCGCATGGAAAACACCGTCACCAGTTGCCGGGTGGTACGCATGCCAAGGCGAACCACGGCTTCCCGGACGTTCCGGACGTCACTGAACCCTCTGTACAGAGGGCTGTTGCAGGCGCGGACCAGTTTGGCCGCCATAGCCGGGTCCGCTGACACCGCCAGCGCTACCTGATCCGCCGTTGATTCCTCTCGATCGACCGCTCGCCGCACTTTCCACGCCACATCCGGCACACTGGGCAGCTTGACCTGGTTCGACCGCAACTCCGACAGGAACTCCATCAGCAGGTGATGCTCCTCGCTCTCCAGCCCTCCATTACCTTCACCTGAATCCATCTCAACCTGTTCGACAGGCGCCGAACGCAGCAACTGGTTAAGGATGTCCTGCTCGACAACCAGGAATTCAGAGGGTTTGACAGCCGTAACGTCATACATCCTGGGTTGGAGCCGGGCAATGGGGTTCTGGGCCTTCTCGGTTTCGGCTTCGATGATTGTTTTCCGGCCATCCACGGATTCAAGTTCGATCTTTCCCGCTACCAGGAAAAAGTCCAGACCATCCCGGACACCCCGTTCCAGAACCCTTTGTCCGGGCCCATGAGTCCGTCGCTCGGCGCGGCTGGCAAGCAGGACCAGTTGATCATCGGTCAGCCGGTTCAACGGCTGAAACTCTTTCAGGCGACGAAGCGGCAGGCTTTCCTGGCCGGCCATAGGCATACTCCTTGTCGGTTCAAACCGGAAAATAAGTTGGCAATTGTGTTAACTATTGTAAACAGCGACTCTGAAAACAACCATGCGCCTCGAGTCTAATCTGGTATCCTCTGTTTTTTTGATCACCGTCATCAGGTAACAACAGAGAGAACAGAACACCATGCCTCAGTATCGTTCGCGGACATCCACCGCAGGTCGCAACATGGCCGGCGCCCGCGCCCTTTGGCGCGCTACCGGTATGAAAGACGGAGATTTCGGCAAACCCATTATCGCGGTTGCCAACTCTTTCACTCAGTTCGTGCCGGGCCATGTGCACCTCAAAGACCTCGGTCAGCTGGTGTGCCGCGAAATCGAGGCAGCCGGGGGTGTTGCCAAGGAATTCAACACCATCGCGGTCGACGACGGCATCGCCATGGGCCACGACGGCATGCTGTACTCCCTTCCCTCCCGGGAAATCATTGCGGATTCGGTAGAGTACATGGTGAACGCCCACTGCGCCGACGCTCTCGTCTGTATTTCCAACTGCGACAAGATCACCCCGGGCATGCTGATGGCCGCCATGCGCCTGAACATCCCAACGATCTTCGTCTCCGGCGGCCCCATGGAAGCAGGCAAGACCAAACTGTCCGAGCACAAGCTCGATCTGGTGGACGCCATGGTCATTGCTGCAGACCCCAACGCCTCCGACGAACAGGTGGAAGAGTATGAGCGCAGCGCCTGTCCCACCTGCGGCTCCTGTTCCGGCATGTTCACCGCCAACTCCATGAACTGCCTCACCGAAGCCATCGGTCTGGCACTGCCCGGCAACGGTTCACTCCTGGCAACGCACGCCGATCGGGAGCAACTGTTCCTGAAGGCCGGTCGACAGATTGTGGAGAATGCACGGCGCTATTACGAGGAAGACGACGCCAGCGTACTGCCTCTGAGCATTGCCTCAATGGCAGCCTTTGAGAATGCCATGGTTATGGACATCGCCATGGGCGGCTCGACAAACACCATCCTTCACTTGCTGGCGGCCGCCCAGGAAGGCGGCGTTCCGTTCACCCTGAACGAAATCGACCAGCTGTCGCGTAAAGTTCCGCAGCTGTGCAAAGTCGCGCCCAACTCGCCCAAATACCATATGGAAGACGTGCACCGTGCAGGTGGCATCATGGGTATTCTCGGCGAATTGGAACGAGGCGGATTGATCAACACCGATCTTCCGACTGTGCACAGCAAAACCATGAAAGAAGCGTTGGAGACCTGGGACATCATGAGGTCGCCGACCACCGAAGTGGTCGAGTTCTACAAAGCCGGGCCGGCCGGCATTCCCACCCAGACGGCCTTCTCCCAGAGCACCCGTTGGCCAACACTCGATGGCGACCGGGAAACCGGCTGCATACGCTCGGTTGAGCACGCCTACAGCTCCGAGGGCGGCCTGGCAGTGCTTTACGGCAATATTGCCCTTGACGGCTGCGTGGTCAAAACCGCGGGGGTGGACGAAAGCATCTTTGTATTCGAAGGCAAGGCCCGGGTATTCGAGAGCCAGGATTCTGCCGTTGCCGGCATTCTCGCAGACGAGGTCAAGCCGGGTGAGGTTGTGATCATCCGCTATGAAGGCCCCCGTGGTGGCCCGGGCATGCAGGAAATGCTCTATCCGACCAGCTATCTGAAATCCAAGGGCCTCGGGAAGGATTGCGCACTGCTGACAGACGGACGTTTCTCAGGCGGCACCTCGGGCCTGTCCATCGGCCACGCGTCGCCGGAGGCAGCCGCCGGTGGAGCCATTGGCCTGATCGAGAATGGCGATACGATCCGCATCGACATTCCGAGCCGTAGCATCAACGTTGAAGTCGACCAGCGCGAGCTCGATCGTCGTCGGGAAGCCCGGGATGCCAAGGGCTGGAAACCGGAACTGCCGCGGGACCGCAAGGTATCTGCAGCCCTGAAAGCCTACGCGCTACTGGCCACAAGTGCCGACAAGGGTGCCGTTCGGGATCTGGAAAAGCTCGACTGAAAATCCTGAACGCTGGCCAGCAAAAAAGCCCGGCGGGGAAACCCGGCGGGCTTTTTCTGTTCAGAAGATTCCGGTTACCAGAGCGACCAGCCGCCGTCGTCATCTTCTTCGATGGCGTCGTCCTGCTCAGGCTCCGGGGCCGAAGTCTCCGCCGCTGCGGAAGACGCTGATTCCTGAGCCGGAGCGCTACTGGTTCCGGTAGACTGTGCTGGCGCCGACGCGGCCACCTGAACCGAAATCATGCCCAGGGCTTCCTTGGTCGGATCGTCCAGGATACCGGTAGCCTGGAGCCCGTTATCCTGCTGGAACCGGGTCAACGCAGACCGGGTAGAGTCGTCCATCTGCGGGCTGACATTGGTAATATCGTACCCGGCTCCGTAAAGTGCATTCTTGAGTGCAACGATCTCATCAGCGAAGGCTGCAGGGGCAAAGCCCAGTGTGACCGCCAGTCCGGCCGCGGCGGTCAGGCGTCCCAGTCGGGAAGTTGCTTTTTTCATGGTACTCACCTGCTAACTCCTGATATCTCTTCGATATCCGTTTCTTTCTTGTTATGTGGTGCCTATCTCCACAGGCTGGGGCAAACGGTTAAAAGCCTACCATACTTTTGTCGTATGTCGCCTTACCGGACATCATGTCCCGTTGACCTGTCAGACTCATGCGCTTCATCTTCCACAGTGGCCGGTTGGCGGTGGGCCTCTTCGCTGAACTCGCGGATGAAAATCCCCCAGAACGCCATGAACAGGGCTGCCACCAACGGCCCCATCACGAACCCGTTGATGCCGAACATGACGATGCCGCCAAGAGTCGACAGCAGGACAATGTAATCCGGCAGTTTGGTATCGCGACCAACCAGTACCGGGCGCAACAGGTTGTCCGCCAGCCCTATGACCACTACTCCGAAGGCCGTCAGAACCACCGCTTCGATCACGTCTCCAACCGCCGCGAGGTAGATGGCAGCGGGCACCCAGACCAAAGCGGCACCCACCGCCGGCAACAGCGATACGATCGCCATGACCACACCCCAGAGCAGGGCCCCGGAGATCCCCAGAACCCAGAAAATCAGCCCGCCCAGGGCCCCCTGGATGATTGCAATCAGCAGGTTCCCCTTGACGGTCGCCCGGGTTACCTCTGCAAACTTGGCGAACAGCAACCGCTCACGTTCGTCGCCCAGTGGCAGCGCCCGGATGATCAGCTCTACCAGTGCACTGCCATCCCGCAGCAGGAAGAACGCCAGATACACCATCAAGGCCAGGCCGAGGAAAAACTGGAAGGTGTTCTGGCCAACGCCCAGGGCCTGCTTGCCAAGGAACTGACTGCCGCCGACAAAAATACTCACCGCCCGGTCCCTCAACTCGGCAAAGCTGATGTCAAACTGTGCCAGGAACGCCTGAATAGCCGGAAAAGACTGATTGACCCGATCAATGTATTCCCCGGGGCGAATGGCGCCACTCTGGATCTGCTGGTAGAGCGCGACGCCCTCGGCAACCAGAGATGTCACCAGAACCAGAACCGGGATAACCACAATAAACATGCAGATGCACAGGGTAATCAGCGCGTTGATGTTTGGCCGGTCACCCAGTTTACGTACGAGCAGTTGCTGCACCGGGTGAAAAATCAGGGCGATGGCGACCGCCCAGAATATGGGCCCGAAGAAGGGCTTCATCAGAAATACAAAGGCAAGGGAAACGCCGACCAGCAACGCCAGAAAAGTCCGTGTTTCAAGTTTTGCGTACATAATTTTTGCGGTTCCCTGATGTGGTTCTGCATGTTAACGAATGCATTCTACCCTACCACGCTGGCGTGGCCACTGTAGCTCTCTTCGGGTTATAGTGGACGGTTGTTGTTCAACTAACAGACAGGTCATGTTGTTGGAACTGGAAACCTTCACTGTCGAAACAGCCCTGGACGCGGCCACCGAGCTGCGCAAGGTACTGGCCGCCAGAACGCACCGGCGCAAGGTGATGGGCCAGGAAGTCGTGGTGCCCGGTCAGCTCGGCGAAGCCCTGCAGTTGCCACGTATCATCAACCGACTTCAGAGCAAGCAACAGAAGCAGCGGGACCTTGGCCTGGAGGACTTCCAGGAGCTCTGGCCCACACTGTCGCCACAGACACGGGAAAGAGTTCTGGAGGCGATTGGCTGGTATGACCCGAAGGAGCTTGACTGGGATGACAAGCGATCCAACCGTCGGCCACTGGTCGATCCAGACAGTTAAGCCGTATAAATCCGGCAACCCGACTTTGAAATGTCATACTTGGCCCATATGTTGGGCAGTATCAGGAGGATATTTATGACTCAAACACAGCATTACACGGCACTTCTGGCTGAGGGCAGCGCGGTTCCTACCCTGCTGTGCGGCCACTGCCATTCGATTCTCTCCAGGGCCCGGATTTTCAACAATCAGGGTGACCACCAGCAGGACATGGAATGCCGCACCATTGGCCTTTGTTCAGCTGACGATTGCGGTGCAGTCAATTGCTGCGACGAGGCTCTGGCCCGCGTTGACAACCCCGAACGTCTGTTCGGCATCGCGTCCTGATTCAAAGCGGCAACGCTCTGTTACGCAACTCAAACACACAAATTTTCCATCTGCTTTATCCTGATATTCGACGATTGTAGTAGGGCATTCTGATCACCGGATGCCGCCCGGCAATCACGCAACCAATCAGTCAGGACAGTCGATGGCATGCGTATTCTGAGAACCGATGAAGCCCGCTTCGCAGGTCTTCCGGATTACCCTTTTACTCCAAACCATCTCGACGTAGAACCCGGGCTCCGGATGCACTACGTTGACGAGGGCCCGCGAGGCGCGTCGCCGGTACTCATGCTCCACGGCGAACCATCCTGGTCCTACCTTTACCGGCACATGATTCCCCTCGTGGCAAGCGCCGGACATCGGGTACTGGCTCCGGATCTGATCGGCTTTGGCAAATCCGACAAGCCGGCCTCGGTGACCGACTACAGTTATGGCCGCCACCTGGCATGGCTGACCAGTTGGCTGGAACAGCTGGACCTCACCAACATCACCCTGGTTTGCCAGAACTGGGGATCGCTGCTGGGCCTGCGTCTGGCAGCCGAACACCGACAGCGCTTCAGCCGCATCATCGTGGGCAATGGCATGCTGCCAACCGGGGAGGCGCCTGTGCCTGCGGTATTCTCAGTCTGGAAGGCCTTTGCCACACACAGTCCCTGGTTTCCGGTTGGGCGCATTGTGCAGCTGGGAACCGATCGCACGCTGAGCAAGGCTGAACTGGCCGCCTACGAGGCTCCTTTTCCATCGGCGGAGTTCAAGGCCGGAGCCAGGGCGTTTCCGAAGCTGGTGCCAACTGAGCCTGGCACACCGGACAGCGATGCAAACAAGGCCGCCTGGCAGGTGCTTGAACGTTGGAAAAAGCCGTTTATCACCTGTTTCAGCAGTGGCGACCCCATTACCCGGGGCGGCGACAGGCATATGCAGCGTCGGATTCCCGGTGCCCATGGCCAACCCCACATCACGCTCCGGGGCGGGCACTTCCTGCAGGAAGATTCACCGGAAGACTTCGCCCGCATTATCATCGATGCCCTGAAATCGGAAATGGCGGCCTGAGCCGCCATTTCCATCACCCGAACACGGTCACCGTCTGGCGACTCAAAGCCACAAGCTCGCCTTTGGCAGTCCAGATACCGGCCTGGGTATGACCGTAACCGGCACCCGCCTGATCGATAGAGACCTTGTACAACAGCCAGTCTCCCGGTTCCATGGCCGGCCTGGGATGGACGATGTCCAAAGCCCAGCTCAGGGAACTGGTTCGTACCCGCTGTTTCACATACGGCAGTACTGCCGGGGGCCAGGCATCAATGAGGGCAACGATATGGGCGTCAGAGAACGACTCCGGAGTTTTCCGGAACTGCATCCAACCGCCCAGTTCCCGACCGCCTTTGCCACTGAACGGCAGGTTTCCGAACGCCCATCGCATCTCAATCTGCTGGATGAATTCCGGTGTCACACCCTCGATATAGTCGAGCCCGTGACATTGATCCATCGGAGGCGCCTCGGGCGCTGGAAGCGCGTCCACCTGTACCTCCGACTCCCGGTCGCCGCCAAAGCTGGCCAGACAGACCAGCCGGGTTTCTCCTGTCTGGACAATGCGCCCCTGCACCTGACTGACCGCTTTTCCCTCACGCAGAATCTCGGCCTCGAATCTGGCCGGCACTTCGGGCTCCACCGGTCCCACGAACGAGACCTGCAATGACCGCATGGCGCGGCCCTCGGCAACAAGCATCTCCATTCTCTCGAACATCAATGCAGCCGTAAGACCACCGAATGTAGCTCTTCCCTGGGACCAGCTGCCGGGCATGATCAGTTCCTCGCTGCCACGGGCCGCCTGCAATAATTCGTCAAAGGTCATCTCAAGTTCCTGTTAGCAACCTATCGGGATAATACGAAGCCTGCCCAAGATCGGGCGGCAACGCAATAACCTGTCCCCGGCAAGTACCTACAGCGGCTCCGGGGTTTTGCGTATTAAAACATCAACAAAACCGCTATAATGCCCGCACATCATGCATTGCCCGGCAATGCTCTACCTCCCGAATTCCGAGTGAATCAATGTCTGAATTGTCCTTTGCCGAACTGGGGCTTGATCCAGCCGTACTTGAAGCTGTGTCCGCCGTTGGCTACGAAACCCCGTCTCCCATCCAGGCCCAGTCTATTCCCGCGCTGCTTGCCGGCAACCATCTGTTGGGTGTTGCCCAGACAGGTACCGGTAAAACCGCGGCATTTGCACTGCCCCTGCTGAGCCGGATTGACGCCTCTGTTACCGAACCCCAGATTCTGGTGCTGGCACCAACACGGGAACTGGCCATCCAGGTGGCTGAAGCCTTTACCACCTATGCCAGCAAGTTCCGAAATTTCCATGTGCTGCCCATCTACGGCGGCCAGGATTTTTACCCCCAGATCAAGGGCCTCCGCCGCGGTGCCCAGGTCGTTGTGGGCACCCCGGGCCGCATGCTCGACCACCTGCGCAAAGGCACTCTGAAACTGGACGGCCTGAAGGCGCTGGTTCTGGATGAAGCCGATGAAATGCTGCGCATGGGCTTTATCGACGACGTGGAAGCGATCCTGGCGAAAACACCGGAGAACTGCCAACGCGCCCTGTTTTCAGCCACCATGCCGCCGCAAATCAAGAAAGTGGCCCAGACTTACCTCCGCAACGCCACGGAAGTTCGCATTGAAAGCGAAACCCGCACGGTCGAGCGCATCTCCCAGTTTGTTTTGCCGGTATACGCTGAGCGCAAGCTCGACGCCCTGACCCGGATTCTCGAAGTGGAGCCGTTCGACGCCTCCATCATCTTCGTGCGCACCAAGGCGGAAACCACACTGCTGGCCGAGAAACTGTCGGCGCGCGGGCACGCGGTGGCACCACTGAACGGCGATTTGAACCAGCGCCAGCGCGAGCAGACCGTTGAAGACCTCAAGCGCAGCAAGAAAGACATTATCGTGGCGACCGACGTAGCGGCCCGCGGTCTGGACGTACCCCGTATCACCCACGTGATCAACTACGATGTGCCCTACGACACCGAAGCCTACATCCACCGGGTTGGCCGTACCGGCCGCGCCGGTCGGGAAGGCAAGGCCATTCTGCTGGTCACGCCCCGGGAGCGGAGCTGGCTGCGCACGCTGGAACGTGCCACCAACTCCCCTATGCAGGCCTATGAGCTGCCGTCACCGGTTGAACTGAAGAAAATGCGCGAGCAGCAGTTTGAAACCCAGCTGCTGGCGTTCGCTGAAGACAAGAAGCTGGCCAAGACCATGGCCCTGCTGGACGAGATCGCCGAGCGCAACGAGATGGATATGGCCATGGTGGCGGGTGCCCTGGCCTGCTGGATGGAAGCGGCCCAACCCGGTTCCCTGCCCCTGGAGCAGCCCGAGGCACTGCCGGTTGTCTCCGCCACGCCTCCGCCGCGTCGCGACCGCAAGGGTGGCCGCCCTGGCGATAACCGCAAAGGCCCGAAAGGCGGATTCAAGAAAGGACCGAAGGGACGCGGCGGCCCGGGGCCCAAAGGCAAGTCTCCCGGTAAGGGCGGCAAGCCCGCTGGCAAGCGCCCACCTCGCCAGGCTTAAGCCTGGCGCTGATAGACCACGAAGCTGTAGTCGTAAGGGTTGTTATCGGACGCGGAGAAATCCTCCCGTCCGATTTCCTCCCACTCATCCCAGTTCACTTCCGGAAAAAACGCATCGCCGTCCACCTCAGCGTGCACCTGGGTGATGTACATGCGATCCACCATCGGCAGCGCCTCGGCGTAGATCTGCCCGCCACCGATAATCATCACCTCGTCGCCACCCTCAAGCTCGGCCTGGGCTTCGGCTTTCACCAGCGCCTCGGGCAATGACTTGGCGGCAACCGTTCCGGTTGGTGCTTCCCAGGTTTCGTTCCTGGAAATCACCACGTTCATCCTGCCCGGCAGTGGTCGACCGATGGAATCCCAGGTTTTCCGACCCATGATTATGGGCTTGCCCATGGTGGCCTGTTTGAAATAACGCAGGTCTCCGGGCAAATACCAGGGCAGTTTGTTGTTCCGGCCGATGACCCGGTTGCGGGACATGGCGACGATCAGTGCTTTTCTCATGGATTCGCCTGTTTGGAATTGGATCAGATGGCAATCGGCGCCTTGATGCCCGGATGCGGGTCATACCCCTCAAACTCGAAGTCCTCCAGCTCGTACTCGAAGATGCTCGCGGGCTTGCGTTTGATCACCAGCGTCGGCAGCGCGCGGGGCTCCCGCTTCAACTGCTCGAAGACGATGTCATCGGTCAGGTGGTTCTGGTACAGGTGACAGTCGCCAAAGGTATGCACGAACTCACCAACCTCCAGGTCGCACTGCTGGGCAATCATGTGCGTGAGTAGAGCGTAGGAGGCAATATTGAACGGCACGCCCAGGAACAGGTCGGCGCTGCGCTGGTAGAGCTGGCAGGAAAGCCTGCCGTCGGCCACGTAGAACTGGAACAGGCAGTGACAGGGCGCCAGGGCCATGCGGCCTTCGCGAACGTTGTCCTGGGGACCAATGGATTCGTCTGGCAGTTCCGCCGGGTTCCAGGCGGAGACAATCAGGCGGCGGGAATTGGGCTTGGTGCGGATCTGTTCGATCACTTCGCTGATCTGGTCGACCACCTCACCATTCGGGCACTGCCAGCTACGCCACTGTTTGCCGTTTCCCCACTTGCCATTAAACAGGCCAAATCTTGTCAAATTTCCCATGAAGACCGTCAACATCACTGTGCTTCAAATTGCCCGACAACGCCGACTATGCCGAAAATCTTTGTGTCGCTCTCCGCCTGTCTAAATGAAGGCAGACTGGCACTTTAGCTGCAGAGTCTACCAGATAGTTGTGCCCCATAGGCGAACAGTGACCTACTCCCCTCTGTCGAACCAGACGCTACGCAAAATTAAGTGTTACGGAAGCAAGTAGCCACAGACCAAGAAAGCACCAAGTTACCCCTAAGCTGCTTTAATCTGGTTTACAAGGCGAAAGGTTCCATTCGCCAGAGGGCTCGATATTCTGCCAGCACGATCGTAGCCATACCACATCAAGGTATACATTAATGACAAAATTGCGTTACTGACGTAAAATAACGTTTGCACATCACTATTTTTCGAGGTGAGTTCAAATGTATTCGGAAACTTCAACCATTCGGAGTTCCTAAGCACTGCATTGGGATCGTGCGCAGCACCTTTATAGGGATACCACACCCCATGACTATGGTGATAATTGATCCTATTTCTAATTATGGAAGGCCAGTTACCCTTAGTCGCTCCAGATTTATTCAAAGAAGACTTTAAGTTAGAGACAAGATCTATTGCAGACGATTTATGCTTTCCAAGGCCTGATGTATCCGGTAAATTTAGAATAATCCAAGTAAGAAGGTTACTAAATGAAAGCCAGGTATCAGCATGCGAATCTTTAAGCTTTTTATATTTGATGCATTCATTCTCGATATTTGATAGATAAAATCCGTTCTCGATACCAGGAACATTGGCATCCATTTGTGTCGCCTGCGCTACTTCATAGACTACATCAACATGACTCTTATCTAACTGAGTGCATGCTCTACCGAACATCCTTAGAATTGCATGAGCCGCAAAAAAAGCAGAGTAATATAATTGAATTGAAGCCCAGCTTGTGCTTTTCGGCAACTTGTCCACTTTTCCTATGCACCACATTGTCTCAATAGCAGCCAAAGAAAAACGGTTGCAGTCGTTAGCTAAAGCCGCAAACAAAAACTCGGGCTGCTGAAAACGAAGCTGAAAATCGGCTGCTCGACCAACGCCGCTTGGAGTCAAGGGCTGCTCCAACAAATATCTCCCAGAAGCAAGCCAAGCCTTTAGGTCAGCTTCGGTACGAGAGGTCACCTCGAATATTCGGTTCTGGGTGAGCTGATGAATCAAACGAATCTCAGGTAGCATTTAGAGTGAAAACTCCTGTTTCAATGACTCCTCAAAATGCTCAACAATAGGTTTATAGGCGTTCGAAGGGTTTTCAATCTTTGACGGTCGCATCCGCTGACCTACAATCTCAGTAAACTCATAATAATTGTCTGGCGAATAAATTGCACCAAATCGATCCTTTACTCTCGCTGTTATAATTGGAAAGAATCCAGAAATAGCTTTAAAAACGGTTGTATTGAAAGCCTGTTCTTCAAGGTTATGCGGCGCCAGTATTCCTTCATTAAAAGCTATTAGATAAGAATTATATATCTCGTAAACCTCATCCGGATTTTTATTCCCAAAGAATTTTACAAGAGGCTTCATGGCAGTATTAAAAACTGATCGAGTTATCTTTCCCTTCTCTCTTTTGGACGCTGACAGCCTATTATATAATGCGCTATCATTCTCATTTGAAAACGTGTCGAATAGCTCTCTTAAATACTGTTCGGTGTCATTTTCATACTCAGCCAATTTCTTAATATCCAGAAGCAGCTCGGTTGGCACACCTTTTTGCTTTGAATTTATATCTATAAACAACCTTGTCTCATCTCTCTTTGACAACCCTTGATACACAATAACAGGTATCCTAAGGGCCGTTTTCGCTAACTTAAACCCGTACACCCGATGCTGGCCATCAATAATCAAAAAGGATTTTTTTATTGGATTAAAACTAATAGACTTCGTTTTTGAATCATAGGTGAAATCACAGTCTTCCTGTGCCGAAAGAACTATGGAACTAGGAATAGTACCAAGTCCAGAATCAATATAGTTTGCAATTTCTGCAGCACGTTTCTTGTCGAGTTCTCGCTGAAAGCCTTCAATAGGATCCTCATCTCTATTAATGACGTAGCAAGTCTCAGCCAAAATATCACTGGGCATGGTAAAAGAGTAAAACCTGTGCTCACCCTGACGAACCAGACTTACACTTCCAAAACTTTCTTTGTCGGTCATAACAAAACCTTTTGCTAGCTTTTATTTTGCAAACTGTCTCGGATAACCCCTGCTATTAGCGTGGGGCTAACCCTCAGCTGGTAGTTTTTCCAAGATCCTTTTCAACCCTGTATAAGGGGTCAAGACTATTAAGGAAAGTTGGTCGACCATCAGTTGCGACAAGCCTGTAGGAACGATTTCAACCATTGGCCTTCCAACACCGAAGGTTCTATATCGTATTGTCGAACGACGCGAACAAACCTAGCCACGTAGCCACATTGGCCGGTCGGGGGCAGCCACTCGTCGGGAGCCTTTGCCCCTTTACTGCCTATAACAATATAAAATATCCTAAATTATCGTATGAGTGAGTGAATAAGCGCTTTTAGGTTTAGTAAGCATGCTAATACAAAACCCTAAAAGTTAGCTGAAAGAAACCATGGCGTGACTTCTGTTCATGTAGTAGCACGCAAAAAAATAACCCCACTTTTGCGTCCACTGTTTTCAAAGCGGACATTTCTTGTAGTGGTCAACTAATCCCGGACAGTATTTTAAGGTTTTCCTCAGCGGCAACGGGCGAAATGCCGTCGTTGAATGCGTGAGGTCGCTGCCGGTTGTAGTAGTCCATCAGATAGCCACCAACATCTTTTCTGGCCTCAGGCAGATTTCGATATCCCAGGGCCGGTATCCATTCAGACTTCAGACTCCGGAACAGTCTCTCCATCGGTGCGTTGTCCCAGCAGTTCCCACGCCGGCTCATGCTTTGTGTCATTCGATAGCGCCAAAGCCTCTGACGGAACTTACGGCTGGCATACTGACTTCCCTATCTGAGTGGAACATGACCTTTTCTGGTTGACCACGCTTTTCCCAGGCGTGATCCAGCGCTTTGACTACCAAATCGGCATCGGGACTGGATGACATCGCCCAACCAACGACGCGTCGGGCATACAAATCCAGAACGACAGCCAGATAGCTCCACCGCTGGCCGCTCCATAGTAGAGTAAGAGGCAGGGCGTAGTCGGACTATTTCCCTGCCTCTCCTCTCCGAACCGGACGTGCACCTTTCAGCGCATCCGGCTCTCCGTTTAAACGCTGGACAGTGCCATAGCGACCTCAGGAAAGCGCGAGGTCCAAGTGTTTCTGGGTTCTGTCCTCAGGTAGGGATTACCCTCCGGAAGACGCCAACGGAATCGCTTTTTCCCGTGACCGACGAGTCGGTACAGAATGGCTCCACTGAACAGTCCCTGATTGGTTCTGCCATACAGCACCCAAGTCTTACTTTGACCTGAAGCCGGGGCTTTGAACCAATGACGCATCAGCGGTTTGAGCCGGGAGCGATATTTGCGGCCCAGCCAATGGGCCAGTTTCCAGAACACGACACCATCGATGTAGCTGAAGACTTTCGCTTTGTAATCGACGAACTGATAGAACGCCGCCCAGCCTTTCAGCTTTCGGTTGATGGATTCGACCATGTCGATTTTGCTTTCACTATAATTACCTGACAGCTTGGCGGTTAAGGATGCTGCAAAGTTGCGTGCTTTATCCCGGGGGATCGTCGTCACCACCCGCATGTCGCCATAGCGGCTCCGCTTGCGGATGATACGGTGTCCCAGGAACACGAAGCCGTCGTTCACATGGGTAATCTTGGTTTTGTCCATGTTCAGTGTCAGCTTGAGAGTTCCTTCCAGCATTTCCCGGCATTCTTCTCTGATCGCTTCTGCCTGAGCTTTGGTGCCCTTGACGATAACGACGAAGTCATCGGCATAGCGGCAGTAGGCGACAGCTGGCTTCCATTGCCAGTTTTCTCGGATGGCTGTGCTCCGCCCAATCTGGATACTATAGTTCCAGTACCACCGATCTTTCCGGGCCTTCTTGCCAAGATAGCGCTGGTTCAGGTACTGATCGAATTCATGCAGCATGATATTCGACAGCAGCGGTGATATAACACCGCCCTGAGGTACGCCTTCACTTGCTGCCCGGAAAAGACCTGCATCGATGTGGCCGGCTTTGATAAATCGCCAAAGAAGATTCAGGAACCTTCGGTCCTTGATTCTGCGGCGTACAGCTTTCATCAGAAGCCGGTGATGCACGGTATCAAAGTAGCTGGACAGATCCCCTTCGATGACCCAGCGTCCGCGCGTTTCCGTGTTATCCGTCAGTTGTAGTTTCACTGTACGGATCGCGTGGTGGACGCTCCGTTCCGGTCGGAACCCGTAGGAAAGCGTATGGAAATCGCTCTCCCACATTGGCTCCATCGCCATTAACATGGCCCGTTGAACGATGCGGTCGCGCAGGGTGGGGATACCCAGTGGCCGTTGCTTGCCGTTGGCCTTCGGGATATACACCCTTCGAGCCGGTAACGGCTGATAAGCATCAGAGAGTAAATCGCGCCTGATTTGTTTCAGAATGGCCGGCAGTCTGGCCTGCACAGTCAGCTTGATCTCTCCATCTATCCCCGGCGTGTTTGCACCTTTGGAAGACAGAGTGATCCGAGCCGCTTCTGCGAGCCAGTCAGGCTGTGCTATCAGGCGCAGCAACCTGTCCACCCGGCGGGTGGGGTCGGATGCTGTCCAAGTCGCTAGCTTGCGTTGCATTTCGCTGATTATCAAAGGTCTTCACCTTGTTTGGTCAGGTAGTTTGCTTGGCAAACACATCTAAACTGCTCCCCTTCGCCATGTAATGGGCTTTCCCCATCGCGGACTACTACGGGAGCTCCGCCAGTCAATTCGGCTTCGGGGTCATGCCCCCTTGGCATCCGATATCGACCTTCCCCGGTTTACCTATCTGGACTCCAGCATGCTGAGGAGGCTGCCCATCGCACTCTTTACCCTTGCTTGCCGCAAGTCGACAGGAAGCAGCAGTCCGTTCTGTGATGGATACTGCTGTGCCAAAGCCCTAGCTACTAGTTCAGGCTTCTTCGTTCGGCAGCGCCTATATGTCATGCTGCCCAACCTTCCCGTACGGCTTATCAGGTCACGTAAGCCGTGGTGACATTTCAACCCACAGAGGCGGATGAATGGGTTCATGTTCTTCAGCCTTTCAACACTCAGCCTTGAGGATCATCTTGGCTTAGTGACCTCGCCTCAATCCCCGTTGTCAGCGGGTTACATCACCCTGTGGGCATACCACAGGTCACTGCCGCTCAGGCTCACCACCCTCACAGTAGGTGGGATTGGTTCGTTACTTCCTCATGAAGCACCGGTTCAATATTCCAGATAGACTCGTGGTCCATTTGAGCTTCCATGCTCGCCCTGGACTCCGGGCACACCATAGGTGATGTCACCACACCACGCCTGATTCGGCCGATCTACCGTAAACTCACGAGCCAGATGGTTCGGGATATCCGGTCGCTCAACGCTCGCCTGCTTGTAGGCGTGAGGACCCGGCTGCTTACAGATCAGCCCCAGCTCACTCATCAATCGTCGAACCTTGAAGCGCCCGATGACAACGCCGTCGTCATTGAGCATGCCCTTGATCGTTCTACTGCCGGCAGAGCTGCGACTCTTGGTGAATAGACGATTTACCTGAGCCTTCAGGGCCAGACGCTCAACATCCACATGCTTCCGCCGTTGGCGGTACTCGTAATAGCTGGAACGGCTGATATCAAACGCATTGCAGACCATTTCAACAGGCATCTGCTCACTCAACTGGTCTATCAGCGCGTACGATTCATGTCGTCCGACATCAAGAGAGCGGTAGCCTTTTTTAGTATGTCTTTCTCCTGTTCCAGGCGCTTGCAGCGGGCTTCCAGCTCCTGAATACGGCGCTGCTCTGGGGTTAACGCCTTGGCCTTCGGGGTGACACCGTCACGCTCTTCGGTCAGTTGGTTAACCCAGCGCCGGATAGCGCTTTCACCAATTCCCAGGGACACGCTCGCCTGGGGAATCGTGTAACCTTGATCCAGCACCAGGCTGGCTGCTTCCTGTTTGAACTCAGGAGAAAAAGAACGTCGCTTTCTGGTCATCAGACACCTCGTTTATGGTGGCGATCTTACCACCTACGTTGGTGTCCGGAATCATTGAACCACTACATCTGGACGTTCAGTTAAGCTCAAGCTCTTAAACAGAAGCGAACATTCGATGCACGTCGATCGCCAGTGTAATGGGTGCATGTCCGGTTGTTCGGGTGAGGCACCACAGGAATACACCAATCGCATGT
>LULX01000038.1_pt1 | contig 48829 bp, 40 predicted proteins | sample 729511 | NCBI WGS metagenome assembly LULX01 (sample SAMN03860278, study PRJNA289734) | marine metagenome | biome: seawater column; feature: ocean; material: water; isolation source: Red Sea water column Station 91 - depth 500m | place: Saudi Arabia: Red Sea | collected 2011-10-15 | depth 500 m
TCACCGCCAGACTTCCAATTGAAGAAGCCCTCAGCTGATGCTGGGGGCTTTTTTTATGCCCGTCCTCCCGGAACTGCCATCACACCTGATGCAATAGCATTAGGCTACTTCATTCGAATAAATCGAAGATCGCATCCCATTTATAATTAATTTCTAAAACGAAATATTGAGCTAGACTATTTGTAAGTAAATAAGGAAAGGTCTCTATGTTTCGAAATACGTCAAAGCGTTACGGACTAGTGTCTATTCTCATACACTGGCTATCTGCACTTATAGTTTTCGGGCTTTTTGCGCTTGGCTGGTGGATGTTGACGCTTACCTATTACGATCAGTGGTATCGTCTAGGGCCTTGGTGGCACAAGTCTTTTGGTATTTGCCTCCTTATTCTGACTGTTCTAAGGGTATTGTGGGTGATGGCAAATCCAAAACCAGCGGCTTTAGGTAATAAAATAGAAGTTATCGGCGCTAAATTGGGTCATGCCCTACTCTATCTACTGTTATTTACGGTCATGATAAGCGGCTACTTAATTTCGACGGCTGATGGAAGTTCGATATCTGTATTTGACCTATTTTCTGTTCCTGCGACGTTAACTGATTTGCCAAGTCAGGAGGATATAGCCGGGGAAGTACATTGGTACTCTGCATTGGCGTTGGTCATTTTAGCCGGAGGGCATGGATTAGCCGCATTAAAGCACCACTTTATAAGCCAAGACACAACTTTAGTTCGTATGTTTGGAAAAACTGAGAGGAAATAGATATGAAAAAGACATTATTAGCAGCTGCAATTGCAGGTACAGCGATGTTTAGTACGTCAGCTTTAGCTGCGGATTATAAAATTGATACTGAAGGGCAACACGCCTTTATCGAATTTAAAATTAGCCACTTGGGTTACAGCTGGCTCTACGGTCGTTTTAACGACTTCGAAGGCTCTTTTAGCTATGACGAAGACGCGCCTGAAAATGCGTCAGTCAATGTAACTATTGATACAGCAAGCGTGGACACCAATCATGCCGAGCGAGACAAGCACTTACGCGGTGAAGACTTCCTAAATGTGTCTGAGTTTCCACAAGCGACTTTTAAAAGCACCAAGTACGTGCCCGATGACGATGATGACGGTGAAGGCACGTTGTACGGTAACTTTACGTTAAACGGCGTGACTAAAGAAATTGCTATTGAGATTGAGCATGTGGGTGCTGGTGAAGATCCTTGGGGCGGCTTCCGTCGTGGCTTCTCTGGCGAAGTCGACTTAACCTTGGCTGACTACAATATCGACTACAACCTTGGTCCGGCAGCTAAAGAAGTCGAGCTGGAGCTCTCAATAGAAGGCGTTCGCCAATAAGGAACGCCCTTTCAGTCAGTCTGCTAACGCTTGTTTATAAGCGTTAGCAGCTAATTGACTATCCCCTAATGCATAATAAGCATCGCCCAGTAGGCGGTATACTTTATCGTTCGGTTGAATATCAATGAGTTTTTTCAGCGCTCGCTGAGCCAGAGAATAGTCCTGATTATCTATTGCTATCAACGCAAAAGCGTATAAATAGTCTTTGTCATCTGGGTTTTGCTTTAACTTCTCCTGAACGAATTCCACAAGCTTTCCGTGTTTACCGTTGAACAACTTCAATGCGTTAACACCCGCCGGGTGTATATCTTCTCTTTTAAGACCTTTCAGTATTACCTTTGCAGACAGCTCTTGCTCACCTAGGTGTTTTAAAGCTGCAGCATAAGCCAAACGAATGGTCGCATCGCTTCGTTGTTTGCTAGGTAACCCTTGCCAAGCATCCTTTAGCGCGTCGTTGCCATTACGGCCAACGGATACAAAGTAATCAAAGTAAACATCGTATTCCAGTCGTTCAAAATCAGCCGGACTTAACTCAGAGTGCTGCTTCAATTTAGGAAGCAGATCTTTTAGTGCTTTATAGTTTCCAGAGGCCTTAAACGCTGTTTTTGCTAAAAATGCAACATGGGCGGAGTCAGGGTGTTTGTTTAACAGCTCCTGGGCCGCTTTATCGGCATTATGCGGGTCGTCGCTGACTTGCTGAGACACCTTAAGAATATTCAGCAATGTATCTGAGCCTTTAACAAAGCCTCCTGCTTCATCATGCCAGTACTGAGCTTTTCCTGTATCTTTGGCTAAACAGGCAGCTAAAGCGGCCATGGCTGCTGTTTCCGGAGCACCACGTTTTTTGTATGCAGCTGAAAACTTTAACGAGGCGTCTTCAGGGGAGTCATCCAGTAACAAACGAATACCTTCTTCGTAAAGCTGTTTGGCTTTTCTGTCTGAACGATTCGAAAACCAAGCTGCGCCTTTTTGAGTTTTGTTCAATAGACGACGCAGGACAGATACGACCACGGTAGTAATTAAAGCAATAGCGACGAGGACAACGATAAGCCCAACTACAGTGGCTTCTATTGACCAACCTGCAAACTGGATGAGCACGTAACCGGCGTTACCAGACGCCGTAGGACCCAAAATAGCGCCAACAATTAGTAAAACAACGAGAGCAATTAACCACTTCATAGTGCATCCCCTTGCTCAATTGCCCGGCTTATAAAGTCTAACGACTCAAGTGCGTCGACTGTTGAGCGTGTTTTCGGAGTCTGTTCAAGGCTCTTAAGTCTTTCGACCACATCAGAGGTTGCTGCATTGTCGCCTTTTACCAGCATAATTAACTGAGGCAACTGATTGACGTATCGTTTAAACAGCTCATTATTTCCTTTAAGAGCGGCGTCTTGCGCTAACGTGAATGTCAGCGAGATACGTGCATTAATGGCCGCTCTGTGCGACTTGTTTAATAAGGGCTCTGGGTCTGCTTCGACAGGTTGAATGCGAATAAAGTTATCCAGAAAGTCATTCCAGTTCGACTTCAAATTGGCTTGCCAGTTGTCGCCAGTTGCCGAACTTTCGGAGTTTTCACCTTCAATACGGTATTCGTTGTTGATGTTGTCCGGTAATTTACTAATACGATCCTGCAAACCTATTAGCGTCATAACCACATCGGTGTTATTGACCGACGACAACGCACTGACTTTTTCGATATCTTTTGCAAGCAGCTCGCGGGTGCGCAGAGCCTCGCGGCTGTCCATACCTGAAAGCTGATTATCAGCTAAGCGAAGCAGTTTGCCGGCTAAATCGTAATCTTCCTGTACCCACAACATACGAGCCGCTGTTGCGAGCATTTGTTTTACTTCCAGCAAGCGCCAGTGGGCGGCGCGATCCGCCGGACTTTGGCGCACTTCATCGCGCAGACTTTCTAAGCCAGAACGAAGCGCAACATAATCCTGGCGCAATTGTTGAGCTGAGTTAGATAGTTTGTTTAAGTCTTGAGAATTAGGCGTTTCCTGTAGCTGTTGTTCAAAACTGGCAAGCGACTGCTCCAGCTGTTGAAGCCTCGTTTCAAGCGGATCTTGCTCTTCTTCCGGTTCAGTCTTTGCCGGTTGCTGTTCAGACGACGTTACTTGTTGGTCATCGTCAGCTGAGAACAGTCCGGGGAAACGCGTATAGCCATAATAGACCGCGGCGACAATCGCAATTAATATAACAAGCCATAGCAACCGCTTGAAAAAGCGTCGGCTGCTTTTCTTAGCCGTGACGACCTCGTCTTTTTCCTGCTCAGCCTGTGGCTCTACATTATTATCTTGTGTTGTTTCTTCGCTGTTCATGTGTGCGTTTCCGTTTGCTACAAGCGCATCTAGAATAATAGCATCCGATGCGCTTTCTGTGACTTCGATACTGTCTGATTGTTTAATAGGAATCAAACTTTTCAGGCGTTCACTGGGTACTATCCACTGGCAATTTTCCAGCCACGGGTTTGCGGACTCTGGTAATTCCGATAAAAAATGATTCAGTTGTTCAGCGCTGGTGACAACAATGGTATCGACAGAGGAAACCCAGTTATCCACAATGGAAGAGTCTGTCAGAGAAATAGGTTGCCGCTCGTATACTTCCCAGTAGCTGACATCAGCGCCATTTTTTTTGAGGTGTTCAGCAAGTACTTCGCGGCCGCCTACGCCTCTTATTATTAACCATTTTTGTTCATGTACATTACTGAATTCTTGCAGTGCCAGCAGCCCTTCTGAACGGTGAGCAAAAGCCGGGCTGGTCACTGGCTCTTTTAGCGTATCGGCGGCGTATCTGGCAGTACCTGAACCAACAGCAAAGAAGCGACTCTTTCTCGGTTTAAAACCGTTATCCAATGCGTAATCAACAGCGGCCTTACTCACCAGGATAATACCGTCCCAGGTGGTTTCGTTAACGCGTTGCACCTCACTTTTATCCACCTGCTTGGGGGTTACCCGTACAAAACTGTGAATAAAATGAGCTATACCCGCTTTTGTCAGCCCCTCAGATATGCGCTGCGCACGCTCTTCGGGACGTAACAATAAAACGGTCTTATTATTTTTTCGCATCGCTGTCATATACCGCTGACAAAATGTCACCTGCGCCTTTCTTAAGCAAGCGCTCAGCTAATTCGGTGCCAAGAGCTTCTGCGTCACTTGCAGGACCTTCTATTTCATCACGCAGTACTTGCTTTCCGTCAGGGTCTCCAACCAAGCCACGCAGATAAACACTGTCACCTTTAAGTTCCGCATAGGCACCAATAGGCACCTGGCAACCGCCTTCTAAACGACGGTTCATGGCTCGCTCTGCCAGCACGCGTATACGAGTTTCCTGGCACTGCAGAGGCTGAAGCAGTTGTTTCATCGCATCATCATCACTGCGGCATTCAATACCTAAAGCGCCTTGTCCGTTTGCCGGTAATGACTGCTCCACCGGAATGAACGAAGTAATACGATCACCGAGTTCCAGACGAATAAGCCCAGATGCAGCTAAAATAATGGCATCAAACTCACCGTCGTCGAGTTTGCGTAACCGTGTTTGTACGTTACCGCGTAAGTCCTTAATAACCAGGTGCGGAAACTGCTCCATAACCTGACAGCGGCGGCGCAAACTACAAGTACCGACAACAGCCCCTTCGGGCATTTCGTTTAAGTTGTTGTACTTACCAGACACAAAGGCATCGCGAGGGTCTTCGCGCTCGCAAATGGTGTGAAGTTCCAAGCCGTCAGGAAACTCAACAGGCAAGTCTTTCATGCTATGCACAGCAATGTCGGCCCGGCCTTCAAGCATCGCAACTTCCAGCTCTTTCACAAACAAGCCTTTACCACCAATTTTAGCCAGTGGCGTATCGAGAATAACGTCCCCTTTTGTGGACATAGGCACGAGCTCTACAGTGAGTCCCGGATGCAGCTCTTCCAGCCGTTGCTGAATGTGCTCTGCCTGCCATAACGCCAGCTTACTTTTACGTGTTGCGATTCTTACAGTTTGAGTCATGGTTTTCCTTACAACGCTTAATGACTTTTTCGGGCTTGAGTGCGATGATAGACACTATAGAACCCTTAAGAGAATAGTCATAGTTTAGCGATGTTTAGTCGAATTGTAATCAAGACGCTGGTATTAACCGCGGTTTTTATGATTGTGGCCGGGTGTGGTCAAAAAGGGCCGCTTGAACCTGCGCCAATGCCTGAGAAAAATGACGTGGAAACGGTGCCAACGGATAAAGACGAATGAGTGAGTCTATTTCTTACAAAAATAATCAGCTTCATGTTGAAGATATCAGCTGCCAAAGCTTGGTAGAGCGTTTCGGTTCACCCTTGTATGTGTACTCGAAATCTCAGCTGGTGAATAACTGGCAGCAGTTTCAGCAACACTGGCCTAGTCCTCATAAACTGTGTTACGCAGTTAAAGCTAATAGCAACCTTGCGGTGCTTCAAGTTTTGGCTCATCAGGGAGCAGGGTTTGATATTGTGTCAGGGGGCGAGTTACAGCGTGTGCTGGCCGCCGGTGGTAAGCCGCAAAGCATTGTTTTCTCAGGCGTCGCTAAGTCAAAAGATGAAATTATATTGGCGTTGGAGACGGGCATTGGCTGCTTTAACGTAGAGTCTGAAGCTGAGTTGGAACGCATTCAGGATATTGCCGCCGCCATGAATAAGCAGGCGCCGGTGTCGCTGCGCGTTAACCCAGATGTCGATGCGAAAACGCACCCATATATTGCGACTGGTATGAAAGCCAACAAATTCGGTATTGGCATGGCGCAATCAAAGGCGGTTTTCAAAAAGGCGGATCAGTTGACAAATATCCGCCTTATTGGTGCCGATTGCCACATTGGCTCACAAATTATGACGCCAGAGCCATTTTTAGACGCCGCCAAGCGCATGTTCGAGCTGCTCGTCGACCTTAAAAAAGACGGTATCGAACTGACACACTTAGATTTAGGCGGTGGTTTTGGTGTGTCTTATCAAAACGAGACACCATTGGACAAAGCGCAGTACCTGACCGAACTGGTCGAAATGGCCAAAGACTTTCCCAACGTTACTCTAATGTTAGAGCCCGGCAGAGCCATAGCTGCGAACGCGGGGATACTTCTGACCTCTGTTGAATATATTAAACCGTCAGAAGATAAACGTTTTGTTCTGGTCGACGCTGGAATGAACGATATGTTGAGACCGTCGTTGTATCAAGCCTGGCATGACATTGTTCCGGTCAAGGAGAAGAGTGACGAGGCGCCGCAAATTAGCGATATTGTCGGGCCTGTTTGCGAAACCGGTGATTTTCTGGGGCATGCGCGACATTTGAATGTTGCCCAGGACGATATTCTTGCGGTAAAACACGCAGGCGCTTATGGTTTCACTATGGCGTCAAATTATAATTCGCGTGGACGTCCGGCTGAGGTTATGGTTTCCGGGAACGACGCACGCTTGGTCAGAGAGCGCGAAAACTTCGATGACCTCATTCGCGGCGAGCACTTGCTAGATAAGGATTACATCTAATTATGTTATTGCACTTTTCTAAAATGCACGGGCTCGGCAATGACTTCATGGTCGTCGATAATGTCACGCAGAACTTATACGTAAACCCTGATCAAATTCGCCAATGGGCGAATCGGCATACCGGTGTTGGCTTTGATCAGTTGCTGCTGGTTGAGCCGCCATACGACCCGGATTTAGACTTTCATTACCGCATATTTAATGCCGATGGTAGCGAGGTGTCACAGTGTGGCAATGGCGCACGGTGCTTTGCGAAATTTGTGAAAGCCAAAGGCCTGAGTAACAAAAACCACCTTAAAGTTAGTACGAAAGCCGGGAAAATGGTTTTGCACTTGGAAAAAGACGGTCAGGTGACTGTCGATATGGGTGAGCCTTTATTTGAACCCGCCCAAGTGCCGTTTAAAGCGCAAAAAGCGGAACAGACCTATGTTCTTCGCGTGAATGATGAAACCGTAATGTGTGGTGTTGTTGGCTTGGGTAATCCACATTGTGTTATTGCTGTTGATAACGTCGATACAGCGCCAGTGGACACCCTAGGCGCAGCTGTCGCTGCGCATGAACGTTTCCCGGAGAGTGTCAATGTCGGTTTTATGCAGCAGCTGTCAGCCGATGAAATAAAACTTCGGGTATTTGAACGTGGCGTTGGTGAAACCCAGGCCTGTGGTAGTGGCGCTTGTGCTGCGGCTGTTGCAGGTATACAACAAGGCTTATTGAATGAGCGTGTAAAAGTATCGCTGCCAGGTGGTGACTTACTGATTCGCTGGCAACAAGGACAGCCTGTTAAAATGACGGGCCCGGCAGAGCTGATTTACGATGGACAGATGGTGTTATGAGTAACGAATTAAACTCAATGTTAAACGAAAAAATTGATGACAGTCTGATACGCGAGTATTTGCAGGAAAACCCTGACTTTTTCACGCGTAATGAGGACCTGTTAGCGCAGCTGCAATTTCGTCATAGCGAGAAAGGTGCCGTGTCGTTAATTGAAAGGCAGCAGCAAAAACTGAGACAGCGAGTGCAACAGCTGGAAGAAGAAATTACTGAGTTGATGATTAATGCTCGCCGTAACGAGGCTATTTTTAACGCCTATAGCAACCTCTATGTTCAGTTACTGCGCTGCGACAGCCTGAGCGACGTGCTCTCACAATTGAAAAACACCTTTGAAAATGAACTCGATATGCCGGTGTTAACGCTCAAGTTTTTTGAAAGCCCGGTAGAGCTCGATGAACAATACACGTTTGCGTCTGATACTCATAAACAACTACTGAGCAAGCGTTTTAGTGACGAGTCCATCTACTTAGGACGGTTAACCGAGCAAGAACATAAGCTGCTGTTTAACGACGAAAGTATTCAGTCAGTAGCCCTGCTGTTACTGGGTGAAAACGGTGAGCTAGGCATGTTGGCCGTGGGAAGTAGCAGCGCGGGCCACTTTGAGCCGGCAATGGATAAGCTGCTTATTAAACAGCTGCAAGCGCTGCTGGGTGCGGTTTTGCCGGAGCTTATTAAACGCCATGACGCTGCTTGAGTGGCAAGATAAGTGGCTACAGCAATTGCGCGGCGAGCGCGGTCTCGCCGAATTAACTCTTAAAAACTATCAACGGCTTATAGCAGCCGATCTTCAAGAGCTCGAGCAGCAAAAAATAACTGATGCTAAGCAACTGAGAGTGCCTGTCATAGAACGGTTGCTCGTCGGTTGGCGGCGTTCTGGTCTGGGCGAGCGCAGTATTGCGCTAAAATTATCGGCGTGGCGCACGTTCTGCCAGTTCCTTGTAGAGTCGGATGCTTTAGACGAGAACCCCGCAAGTTCAGTTTCTGCACCGAAAGTGCCGAAAAGACTACCTAAAAACCTTGATGTCGACAGTATCTCCCATTTACTGGATTTACCGGCTGACGATGAAATAGCCATTCGTGATGCGGCTATGATGGAGCTGTTATATGCCAGCGGTATTCGGTTGGCTGAGTTGGTGAGTCTGAACCGGGACGACATTGACCACCGTATGATGCAGTTAAGAGTGACTGGTAAAGGCAGTAAAACGCGTATAGTCCCTTTTGGTCGGTGTGCGGAGAAAGCACTGAAACAGTGGCTTAAAGTTCGCCAGGCGTGGCTCGCCGATAAACCCGAGCTGGCGCTATTTGTCAGTAAACGATTACAACGGATAAGCCCCAGAACGGTACAGCAACGGCTTAACCACTGGGGGAAACAGCAGGGCATTGTCGGGGACTTACACCCTCATAAACTACGTCATTCATTTGCATCGCACATGCTTGAAGCAAGCGGTGACTTACGTGCTGTGCAGGAAATGTTGGGCCATGCCAACTTATCCACAACTCAGGTGTATACGCACTTAGATTTTCAGCGACTGGCCAGCGTTTATGACAGTGCTCACCCCAGAGCCAGAAAGAAATAGTATTGGGAGTTTAACTTTATGCAGTTTTTCCGCCGTTGGCAGCCGCCTAAAATCATCAGCTTCGACCTGGATGACACGCTTTATGACAATGTACCGGTAATGCAAACCGCAGAGCATTCGGTGCAACAGTACATTGTGGACAAGTTTCCGGAAACCGCCGAGTGGGATGTCAGTCATTGGCGCCAGTTACGAGACAAAGTCAGCCAGAGTGATCCGGCGCTTGCCAGTGACATGACAGAGCTGCGCATTCGTACCTTACAGCAGGGCTTAGAGCAGTTTGGTGTGGTGAATGCAGCGACTCATGCGCACGACATTATGGATCATTTTCTACTTCACAGAAGTAATTTCGAGCCGCCAAAAGAAAGCCTTGAGCTATTACAGCAATTAGCCGAGAGATATGAACTTATTGCGTTGAGCAATGGCAATGTTGATACCGGTAAAATAGGTTTGTCGGATTACTTCAGCCTAATAGTCCAGCCGGGGAACGGTGTTCGCGGTAAGCCACTGCGGGATATGTTCCTGAAAGCGCAACAACGGTTTCCGGCGGTTAAGCCGGCGGAGTTTCTGCATGTCGGCGACCATCCCTATTCCGATGTACTTGGTGCGCAGCGGCATGGCTGGCAGTCAGTATGGCTGACCTCTGGTTTAGGACGACCACAACATCTGTCGATATTACCGACCGTCAAAATTGACCACTTAGCCCAGCTTAAGTCGTTGCTGCTTTGGTAAAAAGCCCTCACGCGACACTACTGGTTGCTTATACAGTGATTCATTATTACACTGGCGACAGATCTTTGAATTGAATACATCAGGTGAACGTTAATGAGTACACACCCTCTTCTGGCAGAACTGAATGAAAGGCAGCAGCAAGCTGTATCGGCACCCGACGGACATATGTTGGTGCTGGCTGGCGCCGGGAGTGGTAAAACTCGGGTGCTGGTGCACCGTATTGCCTGGCTCATTCAACAACAAAACTACTCTCCATTCAGTATCTTAGCGGTCACCTTTACCAACAAAGCGGCGGCGGAAATGCGTGGTCGGGTTGAGCAGCTAGTAGGCAGCTCCGTGCGAGGCATGTGGATTGGCACCTTCCATGGTTTAGCGCATAGGTTGTTAAGAGCGCACTATATGGATGTCGGGCTACCACAAAACTTTCAAATACTCGACAGTGATGACCAGCAGCGACTGATTAAACGCCTGATAAAAAGCCTCAACCTAGACGACAAGCGTTGGCCGGCAAAACAAGCGCAGTGGTACATCAACGGCAAGAAAGACGAAGGGTTACGAGCCGAGCATATCGAAACTTACGACCCAACCGAGCAGACACTGAAAGAAATTTACCAGCTGTACCAGGAAAGCTGTGACCGCGCTGGCTTGGTGGACTTTGCTGAGCTGCTGTTAAGGGCGCACGAGCTGCTTAGAAATAACCGTATTGTGCGAGAGCATTACCAGAACCGCTTTCGTCATATTTTGGTGGACGAATTTCAGGATACTAACTCCATTCAGTATGCCTGGGTGAGGCTGTTAGCAGGCGCGCAGAACAGCGTGACTATTGTTGGTGATGACGACCAGTCTATTTACGGCTGGCGCGGCGCCAAAGTCGAAAATATTCATCAGTTCTTAGAAGACTTTGCCGGCGCACAAACCATTCGTCTGGAGCAGAACTACCGCTCAACCAGCACTATTTTGAAAGCAGCAAACTCAGTCATTTCTAATAACTCGGGCCGCTTGGGCAAAGACTTATGGACGGAAGGGAACGAGGGTGAGCCCATTAGCCTTTATGCGGGCTTCAACGAAATGGATGAAGCCCGCTATATAGTATCGCAAATCGAAGACTGGCGAGATAAGGGCAATTCGCTGCAAGATATCGCTATTTTGTATCGAAGTAACGCGCAATCGCGTATTTTAGAAGAAGCTTTGCTGCATGCAAGGCTGCCGTATCGTATTTATGGTGGTTTGCGCTTCTTCGAGCGTCAGGAAATTAAGGACGCGCTGGCTTACTTGAGAATTTTAGGTAACCGGGACGATGATGCTGCGCTTGAACGTGTCATTAATACCCCTGCCCGCGGTATTGGAGGACGCACCATGGATATTATTCGTCAGGCGTCGCGGGAGCGCGCTGAGTCATTGTGGAACGCGGCTAAGTACATGGTGAACGAAAAGCAGTTGGCCGGACGTGCGCGAAACGCAGTAGGCAGCTTCCTCGACTTTATTGAAGAGCTTGATGATGAAACCGAAGAATTCAGCTTAGGCCGCTTAAGTGACGAAGTTATAAAGAAAAGCGGCTTAATGGCCATGTACGAGGCAGAAAAAGGCGAAAAAGCAGAGACGCGGGTCGAAAACTTGAAAGAGCTGGTTACTGCGTGTGAGAACTTCACGCTGGATGACGCTGAAGAGGAAATGACGCCACTTAATGCATTTCTGGCGCATGCAGCCTTAGAAGCGGGTGAAGAGCAAGCGGATGAGTATCAGGATGCGGTCCAGCTAATGACATTACACAGCGCCAAAGGTCTGGAATTTCCTTTGGTGTTCATGACGGGCGTTGAGGAAGGTATGTTCCCGTCGCAGCAGTCGATGGATGAGCCCGGCAGGCTCGAAGAAGAGCGTCGTCTTTGTTACGTCGGCATGACTCGAGCAATGCAAAAGTTAGTGCTTACTTACGCAGAGCAGCGTCGTATTTATGGTCAGGAGTTGTTTCACAGAATCAGCCGATTTATTGCGGAAATCCCACCCGATACGCTACACGAAGTTCGTGCGCAAACCAGTGTTGAGAAGCCCTCGAGCTACAGCCGTTTTAATAACGCGGCCAGCCATGAAGCTTTTGATCAGACCGGTTACACACTGGGTCAGCGCGTTCGCCACCCGAAATTTGGGGAAGGCACCGTGCTTAATTATGAAGGTACTGGCCCGCAGTCACGTGTTCAAATTAACTTCGACAATGTGGGCAGCAAGTGGCTAGTCGTTGCTTACGCCCGGCTGGATCCTGTGTTCTAAGTGTAAAGTAGTGATCAAAAAGTGCATTCTTCAACTATGTTTATAGTACATACATGAAAATTTGGAGGTGCTTAATGAAACGCACTGCAAATGCACAGTGGAAAGGCAGTATTAAAGAAGGATCAGGTGTCGTATCAACACAAAGCGGCATACTGGACAAAACCCAGTACTCGTTTAAAAGCCGCTTTGAAGACGGCAAAGGCACCAACCCTGAAGAGCTTATAGGTGCCGCTCATGCGGGTTGTTACGCCATGGCGTTTTCCTTAATGCTGGGAGAAGCGGGTTATGAGCCGGACAATATCGATGCAAAAGCAGAGGTCTCTCTGGTAGAACAAGATGGCGGCTTTGCGATTGATAAAATTCATCTGACGGTAAAAGCTAGTATTCCGGATATTAGCGAGGACAAGTTTCAGGAGTTGGCAAACAATGCCAAAGAAGGCTGTCCGGTCAGCAAGGTGCTAAACGCTGACATCTCAATGGATGCCAGCCTCAGCTGAAGCTAATTTCTTCGCTTTTCTATCTCGCTGGCGCTGTATAATAGAGTCAAAGCTATACAGTGCCAGTGCACTCCAGATAATAATAAATGTGACTAACTTACTCTCATCCAGAGGCTCACCGTAAATAGCGACCGCTAGTATAAACATAAGCGTTGGCGCAATGTACTGAAAAAAGCCTAAGGTCGCATAGCGGAGCCGTTGCGCGGCTGCGGTAAAGCACAGCAGCGGAATAGTCGTGACGAGTCCGGCTGCTACCAGCAATAAATTCAGTGTCCATGGGTTGGCCGTTAAGTCACTGGACGCCGAGCTGGCAAATCCGAACAAATAAATCAGCATAACCGGCAGTAATATGGCGGTTTCCAGCCACAATCCACTAATTGAGTCGACAGGCAAACGCTTACGAATAGCGCCGTAAGTGGCAAAGCTGGAGGCCAATGCCAAAGCAACCCAAGGCACCGAACCGAAGGTAATAACCTGAATAGCCACACCAACCACGGCTAAACCAATAGCAACCAGTTGCAGGCGACGCATACGCTCTGAGAAGAAAATCATGCCTATGGCCACATTCAGCAATGGGTTGATGTAATAACCAAGGCTGGCGTCCAACATGTGGTCGCTGTTAACTGCCCAAATAAACAAGAACCAGTTACCACCGAGCAGACAAGTGGCCAGAGTGAGCCGAATGACGAGCTTGCGGCTTTTTAAAATGGGGCGAATGCGGTCTAGTCGCTTCATAGCAACAATTAACACAAAGACCATCAAAAAAGCCCAAATGATACGATGAGCGAGTATCTCAAAAGCCGGAACTTGCTTTACGAGTTTGAAGTAAACAGGTGCAACACCCCAAAATGTGTAGGCAGCAAGTGCGAAGAAAACGCCTTGCCGGGCCCGAACAGCGTCATCGGACATACTGGCTTTCCTTAATCAGAGCTTAACCGACCAGGTAGGTGCCGGTTCCAAAAGCGATGTGCGTGCCTTCTTCGTTATGCAGCTCCATACGAGCAACGGCCACTTTATTTCCTGAACGAATAATAGTGGCACTGGCGATAAAGGTTTTACCCCGGCCTGGGCGAAGAAAATCAACACGCAAATCAATTGTACCACAACGGCTAAGGCGCTCCATCAGGTAACTTTCGCTGGGGTCTTCTAAGCGGTCAACCATGCCTGCTATTGCTACCAAACCGCCGGCGGTATCTAGTGCTGTTGCAGTGACGCCACCGTGCAAAATGCGCTGTGGGACATTACCTAATAATTCGTCTTTCCATTGGAACTTTAGCTCGCCCCGCGCTGGGTTAAACTCCGTAATTTCAAAGCCAAGTAACTGTTGAAACGGCACCCGCGTGTTCATAAAGTCGGAAACTTTTGTCAGTATTGTTTGTGTATCCATTTTGGGCATGGTTATTAATGAACAGGACGCTTACAATAAGAGGATGTTACTTAATAAGTCAATAAACGATGCCGACCATGAGTAGTAGCGCAGTCAGCACTGCAGAACAACTGTCGCCAAATCCGCTTCAGTCCAAGCTTGAATCTGTCTTTGGCTATCACGAATTTCGTGAAGGTCAGGAGGCGATTATGCAGGCGGCACTGGAAGGACGAGACTCGCTGGTGCTCATGCCAACGGGCGGTGGTAAGTCATTATGCTACCAGCTGCCGGCTATTTGCAGCGATGGCGTGGCTGTGGTTATTTCTCCGCTATTGTCGCTGATGCAGGATCAGGTCGAGGCATTAAACGCGCTGGATATAAAAGCAGCGACTTTGCATTCAGGCGTGTCATCAGAACAGTCGATGAATACATTGCAGGCGTTGCAACGAGGCGACATTAAGCTGCTTTACGTTAGCCCCGAACGCATATTACAGCCGAGCTTTATTGAACGCTTACAAACCCTGAACCTGTCGTTTATTGCTGTTGACGAAGCGCATTGCATTAGCCAGTGGGGACATGACTTCCGGCCTGAGTACGGGCAGCTGGGTGTGTTACGCAGCTATTTGCCCAACACTCCTTTTATGGCGTTAACCGCCACAGCGGACTCAGCCACCCAGCACGACATTATTGAACGACTGCATTTGAATGCGCCATTGGTTCATCGCAGCTCGTTTGATCGCCCCAATATTCGCTATGTTGTTCAGGAAAAGTATAAGCCGCTAAAACAGGTTAAAGACTACGTCAAAAAGCAAAAAGGCGCGGCCGGTATTATTTATTGCGGTAGCCGAAAGAAGACTGAGGAATTGGCGGAAAGTTTGCAGCAGTCCGGTGTTCGGGCAGCACCCTACCATGCCGGCTTAGAACACAAACTCAAAGAAACGACGCTACGGCAGTTCCTGCGTGACGATATTGATGTTGTTGTGGCGACGGTTGCGTTTGGTATGGGTATTAACAAGCCAAATATCCGTTTTGTCGTGCATTTCGACATTCCGCGCAGCGTCGAGTCTTACTACCAGGAAACCGGACGTGCCGGGCGGGACGGCCTCCCTGCTGAAGCGATGATGCTTTACGATCCGCGAGATGCTCAGTGGATCCGGCGCATGATAGACGAGCACGATAATGAACAGCGTCGAGCGGTGGAAGCGCAGAAATTCTCAGCCATGCAGGCCATGGCGGAAGCTCAGACCTGCCGCCGCCTTGTTGTATTAAATTATTTTAACGAATATTCCGACAAAGAATGCGGTAACTGCGACTTGTGTCTGGATCCGCCCACTCGATACGACGCACTTGAAGACGCTCAGAAAGCGCTCAGCTGTGTGTACCGGGTCGGACAACAGTTTGGTATTAATCATGTCGTTGAGGTACTGCGCGGCTCAAAGGCTCAACGGATTATCGAGTTAGGCCATGACCAATTAACAACCTACGGACTGGGGCGGTCAAAACCCCAAGAGCATTGGTTTTCGGTATTGCGGCAACTTATTCACCGCGGGCTTATTATTCAGGATATCCGCCGGTTTGCCGCCCTGCAGCTGACTGAGGCGGCACGACCTGTTTTAAAAGGTGAAGTGCCGTTAGAATTAGCCAAGCCAAGGCTAGAGCTGACCGCAACAAAAACCAGAATTACCGACCGTGGTGACTACAATAAAATACTGTTCAGGCGATTGCGGAAACTGCGCAAAGACATTGCCGACAAAGAGCAAGTGGCGCCGTTTGTGGTATTCAGTGATGCCGCTTTGGTGGAAATGTGTGTCCATTACCCGACCACGGCCGATGATATGCTCGATATAAACGGTGTTGGTGACGTGAAACTGGCTCGGTATGGTCAGGAATTTATGAGTGCAATTGAAGCGTTTTTGTCAGGAGCAAGTGAGCGGCAGCTATTTAATGGATGAAGCAAACGACCAGTCAGTCATTACTTTAAACGGTAAACCGGCAGAGCAAGAGCTCGATAACTGGGTGGCTGCATTATGCGACACATTGGATGCTCGTATTCGCGAAAAAGAAATTGCGGCTGATCAGTTTTGTTGGCGCCTGACTATTAATAATCAGCACTGGCTATTATTCTATTCGGAAATCTGCGATGCGGTATGGCTACAAGCGCTAGAAGAGATGAGCGAAGAGGTTATAAAGAACTTACGACATGCAGACTATATTTAAACACGCACTATGGCTGTTACTGTTGCTTCCGCTGCTAGCTGGTGCAGAAGTTCGCACGCCCGTTTCCGTGTCCGCTCAAACCTCGAAAGTTACCCTTAATCAGCACTTCAAATACCGCGTCGTCGATGCGTCAGTGCCGGTAGACAGGCTTGCCGTTAATGAACCGTCGCGCTGGCTTAGTCCAGCGGAAGTCAGTGAACATAACTACGCAGGTACCAAGCCCAATATCTGGAGCAGTGTCCCGCTTTATAACCGAAGTAACCGCTCACAAACCTTCTATGTCAAATTTAGCGACCCGTTTTTACAGTCGGTGAGTGTGTTTGTGCTCGACTCAAGTGGCACTCCCTTGAGTCAGTTATCCAATAAATTTTCGACGCCTCTTATGCAGCGTCCGCATTTGTCGCATGAGCAGGTATTACCGGTGACCTTGCCAGCAAACCAAACCGTTTGGCTGGTTACCGCAGTGCAACAGTGGCCCGAGCAAATGCCGACTATTAGCCTGTGGCAGTCAACCGAGTTGGAGCTTCGCCAACAACAGCAACAAACTGCATTAGGTGTTAACGCCGGTATTCTTATTCTGCTGGCCTTGGCTGCTTTTGTCTCAGCACAGCTATTTAAAAGCCGGTTATTACTGACGTTTGGTTGTGTCAGTACCGCATTTACCCTGTCGCTACTATTGCACAGCGGTGTGTGGATAACCTATTTCTCACCTTATACCCCAGATATCGCAGCGGCATTGAAAACTTACGTTAGTCAGTTGTTGGTTCTGACGCTTTGCTGGTTTATTTGGGAATGGGGACGTTTTCGTTTCCGGTTGTCCCGTTTTAACCGTATTGGTTACGTGGTTTTGGCGGCTGCTCTGGGTTTCACTATTGGTTTGCCGTGGTTGGATGACCGTTGGCAGAGTGCGTTGATTATTGCCCAGGTTAACGGTTTGCTCATATGGGCGGCAGTTGTAGTGCTTAGAAGCATCCAGAAACAGCCAATTTCCGGCTTTCGCTGGCAAACATTCCTATTGGCTGTGACCGTCATTGTCGCTTGGCTTCTTATTTCGCCACGCTATAACCCTATATGGGAAGGGGTATCTGGCTTACTACTCTACAGTGCCATGACAATAACCACGATGATGTTTCTGCTGGCGCTGGAAAGGCATCGGCTTAACCGTTTAATGCGCCGCATTGCCGGGCTTAAGAAGAACCGAAAAACTCTCAGAAGAAGACTTTGGGAGTTGTTGCAGCGCACTAGCGAGGGTTGGTTTAGGCTGAATGACGATGGTTCGTTTAAACAGGTAAACCAGCAAATGTTAACGATTTTGGCGGCGCACTCGCTCGACCAGGTTAAAGCCTACTGGCCCAAAGGGTTTGTTATTGAGGGTAAGAGGCAGCTTACTTCTGTCGACCGGTTAGACGGTCGGAAAATTTGGCTCGATGTCGAATATTTTGGTGATAACACCGGCCGTATTTCTGATGTTACCAAGCGCATGGAAGCTGAAATTCACCTCGACTTTCTGGCACACCATGATGCGGTTACAGGCCTTCTAAATGTTCGCGAACTTAGGCGTTTATTGCAGTCTCGGCTCGACGCCCAAAAAGCGGCCTGCGTGACTATTATTAAGCTATCTGGTTTGGAAGTTATTGCCGATCAGGCCGGTGTTGATGCCAAAGACCAAGCCATTTTGCAGCTTGCCATAAACCTGAAGAAAAAGGCGCCTAAGTACTCGCGCATTGCAAGGGTTAGCGAGCATGAGATTGCGCTGCTGAATACCGACGATGAACAGTCCGTCTTTGCGCAAGCGCATCGCTTAGTTCAGTACTGTAAAGAGTTTCGCTTCAACAGCGACAAACGAATTTACCAACTTACCGCTCATGCCGGCATCGCTTATTCGGACTCGTCTGAAGTGTCCGCCAGCACCTTACTAAGGCAAGCACGAGAGGCGTTAAAGCTTGCCATGCAGCAAGGTGACTATCGAGTGCATTCATACAGTGAGGCTGACCAGAAACGCTTATTGGGCGAAGCCGAGTTAGAGTGGGAGCAGAAGCTTAAGCAAGCATTAAGAGAGGAAAACTGGACGCTCTATGCCCAGCCCATAGTCAGTGCGGCGCGTAACGCAGACAAACACTGTATCGAGTTACTGCTCCGCTTGCCCGACTCGAATACAGATGAGCCTATAGCACCCCAGCAATTTTTGCGTGCTGCGTTGCGGGCAGGCGTCATGGGCAAGGCTGATCGCTGGCTAGTGCGGGAGGCCGTCGAGCATTTCAATGAAAACCCATTTGAGGCAACCCGAACCTGGCGTTGTCACATTAATTTGTCGACTCAGAGTCTTGAAGATGACGGCTTTATTCAATTCATTGAAGCGGCGCTTAAGAACTCGGTTATCCAGCCTAATCAGTTGGTGTTTGAAGTCTCTGAGCCCGATGCCTTCAAACATTTCGACCAAACGTATCAGTTGTTTAAAGGCTTAAAAGAGCTAGGTATTGGTACGGCAATAGACCAGTTTGGCAGCAGCTATAACTCGTTTCAGTTGTTAAGGCAGTTGCCGTTAACGCAAATAAAAGTGAATCGGTTCTGGGTTCAGAACATGCTTATCGACACTATAGATGCTGAGCTTGTCGCAAGTTGTGTTCGTTTAGCCAAAGCGGCCAACGTGGAGGTTTGTGCGGTTGGAGTGGAAAGTGACGAGATTCGAATTAAACTCACTCAGCTGGGCGTAGACTATATCCAGGGCTTTGTCTGTGGGCACCCAGTCGAGTGGCAACGTTAAAAAAGGGCGGTTATTCACCGCCCCTCATCCAGTGCATAAATTTACGCAGCACTTTCTTTGCTTTTAGAACGATCTTCCAGCAGATCTTTGGTCGAGCTGCCGATGCTAATGCGTTTTGGCTTCATGGCTTCGGGAATGTTCTTCACTAAGCCAATAGTCAATAGACCGTTTTTCAAAGCAGCGCCAGTGACTTCAATGTGTTCAGCTAAGCTGAACTTACGTTCGAAGGCACGGTTTGCTATGCCGCGGTGCAGAAATTCACGTTTTTCGTTTTCTTCGGCTTTTTTACCGGTCACACGAAGAACGCCGTTTTCTACTTCAATTTCTAAGTCACTATCCTCGAAACCAGCAACCGCCAGGGTAATGGCGTATTGGTTCTCAGCTACCAATTCAATGTTGTAGGGAGGATACCCAGTTGCACCAGTATCTGAGCGTAGTGCCGAATCCAGCAAAGATGCCATACGGTCGAAACCTACACTGCTACGATATAGAGGGCTTAAGTCGATAGTTGCCATAGTCATTCTCCTTAGAAGCAATAACTGTTAAATGGTTAATAAATTGACACAGCGTGTGTCGTTACAAGGCGGCTCTCTTTGAGACACCAGCCTTACCCTTTATATGTGTACTGGCAAAATTGCTTTCAAGAGGCTTTTTGATATTTTTTCATTGGACTCTGCGCAAAGGCACTCTATTATCGACTGATAGGAAGTTATTTTCTGGCGAACATAACAGGGAAACAACTATGGCTGAAGCGCCTAAAAAAGCCTGGCAATGGGTAACAGTTAACGAGTTTGAACGCCCTGCGGTTCCGACCGTTATTACTGTTAAAAAATGGTGGCAAAATTTTACCCATTGGTTATCTCCAAAATCAGAAAATGACGAACAAGACGAGCATGAAAACGCGTTCGAATTAAAGCTGGATGAGGCAATAAAGGAATTAGACAGCGTATTTTCAGACTGGCTAAATGACAAGGATGATAACAGTTTGCGCTGGGTTATTGCGCCGCCTCATTCCGGCGTTGCTGAAGCCGTTCAGCACTGGGCGCAGCAGAACAACATGTCGACAATGAAACTGCCGGACAGAAACACGCTTTGCCAACCGAGTGACCCGCCTTCCCCTAAATTCACCAAAACCAAAGTGTGGCTTATGCCGCAATTGGCTCATACCTTTTTGCGACAAACCAATGGCTTGCGCTGGACTCGCGAGTTTTTCGCAAAAGCTTTGTCGGGAGAAGCGGGTAAAGGCCTCATTGTTTGTGACAGCTGGGCATGGGCATTTTTAGAAAAAGTTTGGGCAGTGCCGGTTTCTGAACTGTGGACTTTGCAAGGGCTCGACGACCAGGCATTGGAACGAATAGGGCTGGCACGCGGCGAGGGGCGTTTACGGGCATTGGCAGCGCTCAGCCGAGGTAATCCGGGTATCGCCGCCGCATACTCTGATCGCTACCACCGCAATAGCGATAAAGCTTTTGAGCTGCCGCAGTTGCCACAAGTGGTGGAAGATGCCACTGCGTTCGTATGCTACGCCTTATTGGTTCATCATGGCCTAACCAGTAGTCAGCTTGCTCAAGTATTGCCTATCGTTTCTGCGAGCCAACTGCAGATACAGCTGCAAATTTTGCAACAGCAGTCACTTATCTCAAAGCAGGACACTGCCTCTAAGGACAGCCTTTGGTACATAACTGCGCGAGGGTATCCGGTTGTTAGAGACTTTTTGGCCTCTCGTGGCTTTTGGCTTGATAAATTCTAGGGTGCTTAAAAATGGAAACTGAATCAGTCAAAAATGTTGCTGGCATATTTAAGTCGCTAGACACATTTGCCATTTTAGAAATTGTCATCATTATCGCCGTAGCCGTGGGCTTAGTATGGCTAACTCAGAAGTTGATACCCTGGGTCGCATCGCACCTGCACGGCAAGCAAAGGCTTTACACACTGGCGCTGGTACCTATGTTACGAATTGTGATTCTGGTATTAGCCCTGGTCATGATAGTCCCTCTGGTTATAGAGCCCACATTACAAAACATGGTTGCGGTGTTAGGTGCCGCAGGCTTAGCCATTGGTTTTGCATTAAAGGATTACGTCAGTAGCCTCATTGCCGGTATCGTGGCTATTCACGAAATGCCCTACAGACCCGGAGACTGGATAGAGGTTGATGGCAGTTATGGCGAGGTTGTGCATATAGGCATGCGTACGGTTGAGCTGGTGACTAACGATGACACGGTTATTTGGGTGCCGCATCTTAAACTGTGGGATAACCTAATTCACAATGCCAATAATGGCGGTCCCAGTTTAATGTGTATTGCTGAGTTTTATACCCAGCCAGAGGCAGATGCTTATCAAATTCGCGACGCGCTGGAAGAAGTTGCATTAACCAGCCCTTACCTGCAACTTGGTAAACCTATAGCGGTAACGGCAGCTGAACAGCCATGGGGTACCAAGTACCGCTTAAAAGCCTACCCAATTGACCCCAGGCAGCAGTTTCAGTTTGTTACCGATATGACGGCCCGCGGAAAACGCCGATTGTTGGAACTGGGCGTTAAATTCGCAAAAGTGGAATCCGATGAAGCATTTGAGCTTAACTCTCCATAAGTATAAGGCTACTGACCTAGGTAGCGCTGCAGTTCACCGCGCCATTGCGCCGACTGAATTGTTTTTAAGAGGGCTCTGTTAAGAGGCTCTCGCAACTCACTTCCTTGTGGTAAAACGAAGCCATAATCTTGCCGTAAAACCCGTTCGGGTAATAATCGAATGTTGTTTAGAGCGTTAGTGCGCATTGAGTAACGCAAAATAGGTTCGTCATAGACAACTGCATCCAGTTGACCGGCATTAAGCTTTTCCAGAGCGGCGTTTAAATCGGTAAAACTTTCATAGCCGATGTTTTGTTGCTTTAGCCAAGCAGCCGTTGCCGAGTTTCCAAGAGTAGCGACTCTTGCATTGGGAAGATCGTTGGCGCTGGTTACTTTAGACTGAAATTGAGAAACGGTTAGCGATGAAGCAATAGAAGCGGTAAAGCTAGAAATAATAATGACGCAGGTGAACATCCAGATAAGGCTGACCGCTCTGCCGCCCAGACTCCGTGGCGATTTGTCGCCGTAACCAACCGTTGTCATAGTTACTGCTGCCCACCAGAAGCCGGAGCCTAGTCCATGTGTAGGCTTCTCTGAAAACTCTTCGGAGTTCTCTTTACGTTCAAAGAACCAGACCAAAGCACCTGCTATAAAAAGTACGCCGCCCAATACTAAAATGACCTTTAAAAACTCAAAAGAGACGAATCGTTTAGTAACCGCCCACCAAGTTGAGGTGTTATTGCTTGGCACGGCAACGGCAAGGCCCGCATTGTGAAAGGGTTGGCTGAAATCGATAACCGATTCACGCTGCGAGGTTATCGTTAAAGCGCCAATACCAATGTCGTATTCTCCTTTTTCTACCCCCGTCAGTAGCCGATTAAGTGGCAAGGGGTACAGCTCATAAGGTTGCTCCAGATCGACTGCAACATCTTCCCATAATGTCATAGCCAGCCCCTCGTAGCCGCCGGCTTTTTCTAAAACAAAAGGCGCATTAACTCTTACAGCTACTTTTAACGGCTCTTTTGATTGCGCGTTTGCATTAAGCGTAAAAGTTGACGATAACGTTATTAACAGAAGAGTTAAGCCAAAACGAAACGACATTGCGTATACCTATTGTAAATTGATGAGTATCAAAGGAATACTATCAGGTAATGAACGAATTGTTGACTAACTCTTGTCTATGCAAGAGAATGAGAATTATTGCTATTTTAGGAGGTTTTATGAAACTATTTTCTGCAGCCATAGCGGCTCTATTTCTTGCTGTCTCACTACCAAGCGTTGCTGAGAAGGAATACCAACACTTTAAACCAGAGCCATCAGACAATTTGCACCAGGCTATTATGAACTTGACCAAATATAATGCCGAACTGCAGGAGATAATTGAAGGCGATATGCCACCCAAAGATATGGCAAAAGTGCATGAGCTGACATATACCCTGGAAGTTGCCTTAGCACGTCTGAGTAAAGAGCTCGACGTTGCAGCAAATTCGCTGGAAGAAGTGCATTTAGGCTCTGAGGCAATGAACAAACAACGTGTTGAAGGCTTTGGTAAAAGCTACCTTGAAACACTGAATCATGTGTTAGGTAAGCATGCTGAGCACCATGAAAACGGGCATGACGAAGAGCACGAGAATCACCATTAAAGTGTTTCTATAAACGCTTTAAAATGTCGTAGCCAGAAACTGTGGGGCTGCGACATTGCATTTCTCCCAATTGGTATTTCACAAATCGCTTCGCCGCTTATTTCCGCTCGTGGCAGCGGCAAAATAACCACACCGGTGTTGCTGACGTAATCGATGATCTTTCTACTCAAGTCTTCTGCGTTTATAGCGAAGTGTAAGTGAAACATGGCGGTTTGCGGCTTTTCCGGATTGACCCGAATTCCATTCAACTCATTAAGCGCATCACCTAACGCCCGAGAGTAATTCACAGTATCCTCCATAAGTGGCAGATTTTCTCGTAAGCCACGGCGTGCAGAGATTATCTGCGGATACTGAGTAATAACATTGCCGCCGGCTCGACGAGCCCAGACTTTAGCTTGTTCAATAAAAGCTTCAGAGCCCGCAAGTACAGCGCCAGAAATAGCACCTAAGTCTTTGTAAAAACTGACGTAAACGGAGTCAAACAGCTCACAGACTTCGGCTAGCGAACAGTCATAAGCTGCCGGCACTTGCCAAAGTCGGGCGCCGTCTAAATGCATGGCAATATCATTAGCTCTAGCCCACTCCGATTGCGAAACTAAGTCGTCCCAATTTGGCAGTTGACCGCCAATTTCGCGCATTGGCAGCTCTAACAGTACACTACCAAGGTCGGCAGTTTGAACGTTTTTCAAGTCTTCTGATGTGATTGGACTGCCTGCTTCACCTGTTGTTGTACCGTTGAGTCCCCACAGTGCTTCAAAGCCCATTTGCTCGTGTAGCATTAAATGCGAGGTCGGGTGTAAAGCAACGCCATTGCGTTGGCGTTGGTCAGCATGAATACGTAACGCCAGTGGCTGAGCTAAGGTCCCGGTTGGTAAGAACAAGGCGGCGGGCTTGCCCAGCAGTTTAGCCACCTCACCTTCAAAATCATTAATAAGCGCGCCACTACCGTAGACATCGCGTTTTTCGTTTTGCTTGATCTCATCGGCTAATAAGTGCAGCTCATCCGCCATACTCCGCTGTGGCTGACGCAGCAGAGAAGAGCTTGCTTGCTCGGCCACTCGAGAATACGCTTGTTTAGTTTTTTCGGTAATAGAAGCTGTCATTATTCGCCTACTTTGAGTGAACTTTGCCGCCAATAATTTTGTAGGCAGGGGTACCGCGAATCATGGTCTCGCGTGCAAACTCCTGCCCACAACCAGGACAATGGCACGGTTTGGTGGTGTGATCTTCAACAATGCGCTCAATAAAGCATTTTACCAAAGCGCCTTTACCACCCTTTCTGTATTTAAATATGGGCGTTTTGCACTGCAGACAAGAAATCTGCACGGTGCGAACCGGCCCTTTCTTGTTGGGTTTCGCCATAAAACAGTCGGTTACAATTTAAGCATTTCCATTAGTGTAACAAGCACGCTATAGTTTTTCTTCCTGTATCAAAAGAAGAATAAAGGACACTGCTATGCGTTATTCCATTGTCGCCCTGGCTGTTTTGGGCTTATTAACGGCCTGCGGACAACCGCAAGAAAACAATTCCGGCCAAAATTCTCAAACGGCTGCTGAGCAATCTAAACAGACGGAGCAAAGCTCGCAGTCTGAAACTGAACGCCTGAATCAGTGGTTTGAAGAAAAATACGAAGAGCAGCTTCAGCAAAGCCCGATTCAAATGACCTTCCTGGGTCGTAAAGACCGCTACGGGGACATAGATGACATGACCGTGGCTGCCGAGAAAAAGCAGCTGCAGTGGCTTGAGAATAGCGTTGAAGAGTTAAAAGCGAATTTCGACTACGATAAGCTGGGGCAGGAAGCGCAAACGTCGTATGACGTTTGGGTTTACCAATACGAGCAAGCCAAGCGTAATGCGGAATTCCGTGGCATGGATTACGTGTTTGACCAAATGCGTGGTGCGCACACTTTCCTACCGCAGTTTTTAATCAACTTCCATCGAGTGGATGACTCGGAAGATATGGAAGCCTACATTTCTCGTATTAAGGGTGGTGCAACGGCCATTGAGCAGCTATTGCAGCGTGCGAAAGCGCAAGTTGAGAATGGCGTTCGCGCTCCGCGCTTTGCCTATGAGCAAGTGATTAAAGAAGCGAAGGGGCTTATTTCAGGCGCGCCGTTCGATGAAGAAGGTGACTCGAGTTTACTGAATGATGCTAAGAATAAACTGAGCGCTCTTCAGGAAAGTGACAAGATCTCTGCCGAACAAGCCGATAAATACGAGAAAGAAGTACGCAAAGCGCTATTAGAACGCTTTCGCCCAAATTACGAAGCGCTTATTAGCTTTCTTGAAAGTGATATTGAAAATACCGACGAAGTTGCCACCGGCGTGCATCGCCTGGAAAACGGTAAAGCCTACTACAACGCCTTACTGAAAAATTATACGACGACCGACCTGACCGCAGACGAGATCCACCAAATTGGTTTAAATGAAGTGGAACGACTGACTCAGGAAATGATAGCGATTAAAGATAAAGTGGGCTTTGAAGGTGATTTGCAGGAGTTTTTCACCTTTATTCGCACTGACGAGCAATTTTTCTACCCGAACAATGACGAAGGTGCGGAAATGTACCTGGAAGACTCGCGCGAATATCTGGCGTACATTAATGAAAAGTTGCCAGAGTATTTCGGAATTTTGCCAAAAGCAGACTTGGTCGTGAAACGCGTTGAGCCTTTCCGTGAGCAAGACGGTGCGGCTCAGCATTACTACCCAGGTTCGCCTGACGGTGAGCGTCCGGGCATTTACTACGCGCATTTGTCGGACATGAGCTCGATGCCGAAAAATGAGATGGAAGCGATTGCCTATCATGAGGGTAATCCGGGTCACCATATGCAAATCTCCATTGCGCAGGAGCTGGAATCCGTACCGGAGTTCCGTACCCAGGCTGGCTTTACGGTCTATAGTGAGGGCTGGGGCTTGTACGCAGAGCAGTTAGCGAAAGAGATGGGCGCTTATGAAAATCCTTACTCAGACTTTGGTCGCTTAACCACGGAAATTTGGCGCGCGGTGCGTTTAGTTGTGGATACCGGCATGCACGCAAAAGGCTGGACGGAAGAGGAAGCGGTGAAGTACTTCCAGGAGCATACCCCAATCGCAGAAGGAGCGGTGCGCTCAGAAGTCCGTCGCTATCTGGTGATGCCGGGTCAGGCAACCGCCTACAAGATTGGCATGATCCGCATACTGGAACTGCGTGAAGAAGCCAAAGACGCGTTAGGCGATAAGTTCGATATTCGTGGTTTCCACGACACCATTCTGGGAGGTGGTGCATTACCACTGCACATTCTGGAGCGTCGCGTTGACCAGTGGGTTGAGAAGCAGAAGCAAGCCTAGTTTTACAGTAAGCCAATATCAATGGCTTTAAGCACAGCTCGGGTGCGGTCACGCACCCCGAGCTTTGCCATCAGGGACGAGACTTGATTCTTGACCGTCCCGGTTGATTTAAACAAGCTTTTTGCAATTTCGTGATTACTTAATCCCGCTGCAATCAGTCTCAACACGGCAATTTCTTTATCTGTCAGGGGTTCCACAAGCGTTTTATTGTCAGTGCTCTCTGTGCTCTTGTTGTTTTTTAACCCGGTTAGAATGCGCTCCGTAATGGCCGGTTGCAGCCATGTTTTTCCCTGAGACAGCGCTGCAATTGCGTCAACCAGCATCTCCAGAGAGACATCTTTTAACAGGTACCCTTCTGCACCCGCTTGAATCGCTCTCATAATGGACTCGTGGTCATCAAACGTCGTGAGCATTAGCACTGGAGTCTGGCAACCGCCACTTCTTAATGTTTCTACCGCCTCTATACCATCCATGTCGGGCATGCGAATATCCATCAAAATAACGTCAATGGAGTGTTGGACATTTTTCTCAAGAGCCTTTTTGCCCGAGCTCGCTTGCGCAACAACAGTCACATTGTCCGATAGCGATAAGAGTGAGCTAAGACCCTCCCGAACTAATGTTTGGTCGTCAACTAACAGAACATTAATGCTCATACATTATCCTCAAGCGTGAGTTGAAGATTAAAGCCTTTGCCTTTTGCTTCTACGATGAGTTCTGCACCTAGGTCATGAGCACGCTCTTGCATACCCGTCAGTCCATTTCCTTCCTTAAAGTGCTGAGCAGACCCGTTATCTTCAATAAAAAGATAAAGCGTATTACCTTGGCGAGACAACGAAATACTTTGTCGGTTGCCATTGGAGTGTTTCAGGAAGTTTGTCACGGCTTCTTGCGATATCCTCAAAACCGCCTCGGCAATATCAATGGCTTGAATACCGAGGTTTTTCTGACACCTAACCTCAACTTGTTTATCTGCTGAGCGATAAGCCAGCGACTGCAGTGCTTTCTCTATATCCAGTACGGCCGAGTCGCGTAAGTCGGAAACGGCTTCACGAACATCGGAGAGTAATAATTTGGTAATACTCTGGCTCTTTTCTAGCGTCGGTTTTAGATCGTCGCCGGCTTTTCGGGAAGCCACCTGTAAGTTAATGGACAACGCCGTTAAGTGGTGGCCTATTAAATCGTGAATATTGCGAGCTATTCTTGTCCGTTCGTTCTGTTTACTGGCTTCTTCCAGCAGCATTTGTGTTGCGCGAAGCTCCCGGTTTGTTGCCAGCTCGCGCTCTAATGCTTCTGTCTCTCTCAGGCGGGTGCCCATGGTCACTATGGCGAATAAATTAAATGCCCAGAACAGAATGGCGGATATCCAAGCATAACTGTCGCCCCAGCCAAACTGGTAAATCAACCATAATGGCACCGATAGCGGAATAGAGATAAGAACAGAGTTTCGAATACTGGTGTAATAAGGCAGCTGCGCCACGCAAATGGTCATCAATATGGCGACAACACTATAGGGTATTAAGTAATACAAACTGAAAATAGCCACTAATTGAACAAAGACAAGGCTGAGACGTAGCCAGGGCTCGTTTTTGTAGGGCTGTTCTCGGGTCGCAATTGTGAAGCACACCATGAAAACCACAAAGAATACGGCGGCAATGATCCAGTGCGAGCTAAAAAACGGTGTTTGCTCTCTTTGACCCAGTAAGTAAAGACAAAACGAGGACAGCAGCGCCCAGGACAGCACCGCAACCCACTGCTCTTGATCGATGTATTTGGATGTAACTGATTTTATATTCATGCGTTCAGTATGCCCGCAGCTCGGCATTTCGCAATAGGCCAAAAGTCACGTTTGAGAAAGTGACTTCTTGCACTCACTGACACCCGGGAATAGGCCTAACCTGTAAAAAAACAGGAGGGGTTATTATGTTGACACTACACAGCGTTTTACTTTATTTGCACATTGTCTTTGGGGCCATCGCCATGGCGCTATTTTGGATACCGGTGATGACCAAAAAAGGTGCCCTGAATCATCGGCGGTTTGGTAAGGCGTATGTCTGGACCATGAATACGGTAGCGATTTCAGCCATTGTCATGTCAGTCATGGTACTAGTGGCGCCGGGTTATTTTAAAGCGGATATCATTGCCAATATCCAAAGACCTGAGGCCGTTACCGAGGGGATTCGGTTCTTCTGGACATTGCTGTTGTTCCTTTCCGTGTTTACTTTTGCGTCGGTTCGGAACGCAACCGTTGTTTTGCGGTCGAAACGAAGTCGCGATAACTTGCGTACATTCCGCTATTTATCGATGATTGGGTGTTTAGCGGTGATGTCTCTGGTGCTGCTATGGCAGAGTATGAATACGCCTGCTATTCAGTTTGTCAGCCCTTGGCTACACATTATTTTTGGGCTTTTAGGGTTAGTCAACGTGTATCAAATGTTGCGTTTTGCATTGTCGCCCTCAGTTAAGAAGAACGCCTGGTTGATAGAACATTTAAGTTCAATGTGCGGGTCAGGTATAGCCGTTTATACGGCGTTTTTTGCCTTTGGCGCGCGGCATGTGCTGGCTCATTTAGGGCATTGGCAATTATTATTCTGGGTAGTGCCGGGTGTTGTAGGTACGGTGCTTATATTTTTATGGTCACAAAAATACGAACAAGGAGAATTCTCGTGAGGTGGCTTTTATTTTTACTTACAACATTAATTTTTGCGCCCGGCGTTTATGCCGAGGTGGAAACGAAACAGGTCATTCAACAGCAGTTGGCTGATGGCTCACTCGATAGCGCTGAAGACAGCGTTGAAGAATGGGTGAAAAAAGAACCGGAAAATGCGGAAGCCTGGCATACCCGTGGGGTGGTGATGGCGCAACAGGCACAAAATGCCTTTTTCAGTGCGATGAGCTACGCCGGCAAGTCAGTGGACTCCTTTGAGAAAGCCGTTGAGTTGGCGCCTGACAGTATAAAGTACCGTCGATCCCTGATGCAGTTTTATTTAATGGCACCCTCTATTGCCGGCGGTGATGACGAAAAAGCGCTGGCGCAAATTGAGAAAATGATGGTGTTAGACCCGGCACAAGGGGCGCTCGCTAAAGTTGGGTATTTTCGTAAGCATGAAAGAATGACGGAAGCTGAGTCTTTGCTGGAAGAAACCATAGCAGCACACCCCGATAATGCCGATGTTTTGCTTTATGCCGGTCTACAGAAACAGCGCGCGGAAGAATTTGACGCTGCTTTCACGTTATTTGAAAGAGCTAAAGCCGGTGTGTCTGATGACGGTTCGGCAGTCAGTATGGCGTTGTATCAGATTGGAAAAACCGCCGTTTTAGCAGAGAATCATATTGATGCAGGCATTGCCGCGCTCAATAATTATTTGGAGAAAGCGTCGTTAGAGAACCTACCTGAGCCGCACTGGGCGCAGTTCAGAAAAGCACAGTTGCTCGCGTTAAAAGGTGATACAGAGACGTCAGAGAAACTGCTGGCAGAACTTAAAGGTGTTGACGATAAAGAGCTGCAAGAACAGTTGGCGCAATAAAGTTAGTCATCTAAATACCCTCTGTTTCGGCCGTCAGACTTGGCGCGATACAGCGCCGAGTCTGCTTTGGCTATCATTTTCTCGGCAAGCGCATCGGTGTCTTCGTCGGTTTCGGGGCTATGAATATAGCCGCCGACACTAATCGTTAGGTAAGGAGCTATACCTGAGGCGTCATGAGCTATCTGTAGGGCTCTAACGGACTCAAGCAAATGGTTAACGCTGTCTTCTGTCTTCTTCCTGTCCGTCGCTGAAATTACAGCAACAAACTCTTCCCCACCGTAACGAGCCACAAAGTCGGTATTACGCTGAAATAAATCAAAGAGGGCATTGGCGACCCCTTTAAGAGCCTGATCTCCCTGTAAGTGTCCGTAATGGTCGTTATAGTGTTTAAAATGGTCAATATCAATAATCAGTAGAGACAGTGCTGACTGCTCTCGCATTGAGCGCTGAATTTCATTGTGGATACGCTCGTCAAAAGCACGGCGGTTGGCAATGCCGGTTAAGCCATCCTGAGAGACTTGGGCATGAAGAAGACGGTTGGCTTTTTCCAGTTCACGCTGAGTATGAATAAGCTCTGCGTAGGTTCGTTGTCGCTCTAGCGTATTGGCAATAATATTGGCGACCAATTTTAAACAGCGAACTTCTTCCGGTGTCCACCGATGCTTTTTCTGGACCCTGTCACAGCCGACAAAACCCAGTAATTGGTGCTTCGCTACGATGCCCACACAGATAACGGACTTAATGTGTTCGCGCCGGAATTCTTGCTTTTCGGCATCAGCTTCGAGAGGAAGTAATTCGACATCGTTAACAATGAACAGTTGGTGCGTTTTTATTTCATTGAAAAACCAGGGAAGATCATCGATACCGACAGACTGCAAGTCGTCAATGTGCGACTCAAACCCATTCCGCACCCATTCGTGCGTGTTGGTCATATTGACAATAGCATCATCAAACTCGAATACATAACATCTATCAGCACAGGCATAGCTGCCAAATGCCTCAATGACTTCTTCAATGCATTCGTAGGTCTCTGCTGGTTCGCTGTTAATCAAACGAGACGAAAGCTCAGATATTAATTGATTAAAAGTAACTTGAGTATTTATGGCGTCCATGAATCCTTCCGACCGTTGACACTGTCAGTTAAGCACAGACACAACACAAGGTAAATGTTATTTTTGTGTTATTTAAAGAGTTATTCAGTCTGTGTAAAACGTCCAAATATCAAATACGACCGGTAATACGGAAAAGACCAACAGGAGTGCCATTGAAACATTAAAAATGCGCTGCGCCGTATGATTGATCAGTAGTTGACGCAAGCCAGCACCAGCAACAAGCCAAACACCAACACAAGGAAAGGCCACCGCCAAAAACGCAGCGGTTATTTCCATGACTTCAGACCAGAGTGTACCCGCTACGGTGGTAAATGCGGCGACTGCGCCGGTCGCCATGACCCAGGCTTTGCCATTAACCCACTGAAAGAGAACCGCCTGCCAAAATGTCAGTGGTTTACGGTCACCCTTCTCTATGGCCTTTGGCGTTTGTGAGCCAATCACCCAGGCGAGCCACAGCAAATAGAGCGTGCCGGCAATTTTTATCATTTGGTGCAGCAACGGGAATTGTTCCAACACCGAGCCAAAGCCCATACCGACCACCAACACCATCGCCGGAAAACCCAAACAAATACCGAGGAAATGCGGCAAACTGGACTTTACGCCGTAGTTCACACCAGAAGACATGATCATTATATTGTTGGGGCCTGGCGTAATCGTGGTTGAAAACGCAAAGAAAAATACCGCGATAAAAATTTCCATAGCATTCCTTGTGCGACATAAATTGACGCATAACGTCTTATACTGGTGTCTTTAAAAATATACGATACCATGGAATTTCATGGAACCGGTTTTAAGGAGAGCATCGAGTGAGTGAATTAACCCCCGGCTTTATTGTCGCGCACGGACACCGTTTGGAAGATTTAACGGATGTAGCCGTCAAATTCACTCAAAATTATCCGCTGGCTCCGCTGGAGCAGGAAACGGTGCTGGTACAGAGCAATGGTATTGCGCAGTGGCTTAAAATTAACTTAGCGCAAGCCAGCGGCATTGCTGCCATGGTCGATGTGACCTTGCCCGCGCGCTTTCAGTGGCAGGCCTATCGTGCCGTACTGGGTGATGACATACCCAAAACCTCTCCGTTTGATAAAGACCGTCTGACTTGGCGGTTAATGCGTTTATTACCCGATCTTATTGCCGAAAACCCGCACTTTGCGCCGCTGAAGCACTACACTTCGGACGATAACGACGGGCGCAAGCTCTATCAGCTCAGTGGGCGTTTAGCCGATTTGTTTGATCAATACGCGGTGTATCGCGCTGACTGGCTCGACAACTGGGTTAAAGGTCATGGCGTTTTGGAAAACAATGAGCCGCTTGAAGCCGAGCAATTGTGGCAGCCGGAACTCTGGCGCGCTGTCAGTAACGACATTGGCATTGATGACTACTGGAACAACCGGGCTGAGCTGCACCAGCGTTTTATTGATACTGCAAAGGCATTGCAGAGACGCCCTGCAGGCTTGCCTCCCAGAGTTGTTGTGTTCGGTATCTCGTCACTGCCGCAGCAAATGTTGCAAGTGCTGGATGCCATAAAAGGCTACACGCAGATTTTGTTATGTGTGCACAACCCGTCGCAATTTCACTGGGCCGATATTGTTGACGGCAAAGAAGCGCTGAGAGAGGCGGTTAAAGCTTCTTCTCGACTTAAACATAAGCCTGATCTGCCTGAGCAGCCAGACGATGATGAATTGCATCAGCTGGCGCACCCGCTGCTGGCGTCATGGGGCAAGCAAGGTCGAGACTATATTCGTCTGCTCGATTTATACGACGAAACCCTCGCCAAGCAGGAAGCCTTTAATACCGTAAAGCTGGAATTATTCGAGCCTCACGACACTCATCACCTGTTAGGTCAGTTACAAGACGATATCTTAAATCTGCGACCCGTTCAGGAAACGCGGGAACACTGGTCGACACCGGCTAAAACGGACAAGTCGTTGCAGTTTCATGTCTGTCATAGCCCACAGCGAGAGCTCGAAGTACTGCATGACCAACTACTGGATGCATTTGCGAACAACCCGGATTTAAAGCCCCGTGACGTTATGGTGATGCTGCCTGATGTGAACACCTACGCGCCCTATATCGACGCCGTCTTTGGGCGTTATCACCATCGCGACGGCGAGCGTGACCCGCGCGCTATTCCTTATACCATCGCAGACCAGGGGGAGCGTCATCAGCGGCCGTTAATGATAGCGCTGGAGTTGTTGTTGCAGGCGGACCAGCTGCGCTTTACCCAAACGGATTTGTTCAATTTATTGTCGGTACCGGCAGTTCAGCAGCGTTTCGATATCCATGACGACGACCTGCCGCAGTTGAAACGCTGGGTCAGAGAGGCCGGTGCGCGATGGGGCCTGAACAGTCAGCAGCGTGAACAGTTTTATATGCCGCCGGCGGAGGAAAGAAACAGCTGGTGGTTTGCGCTTAAACGCATGATTGCAGGCTATGCCATTGGCGAGCTTGAAGTAGATCATTCATCCCCCTGGGCTGAGGTTGAGCCTTATCCCGAAGTATCGGGCCTTAGCGCTGCTCTCGTCGGTTGTCTGGCGGATGTAGTACGCGCGCTCGAGTCATGGTGGCAGCGCACCCAAACTGCGCAGCCATTGACGGACTGGGTGCTGCATGGCGAGTGGCTGTTACAGCAGTTCTTCGATACCGAAGACGATAGTGATCACTTACTGTTAGCCAAGCTTAGTGATGAGCTGTATCAGTTACGGGATATTGGTATTGAAGCCGATAACGAATCGCTGTTGCGGTTGCCGATATTTAAAGACGCGTGGCTGGAGCGTGTTGACCAGCAAAACCTTAACCAACGGTTTTTAGCCGGCGCAGTGAACTTCGCCACGCTCATGCCCATGCGTGCCATTCCTTTTAAATACGTCTGTGTGTTGGGAATGAACGAAAGTGACTACCCGCGCTCGGTGCCGCGCGTGGACTTTGATTTGATGACAGATCGTTATCGTCCGGGCGACCGCTCCCGCCGTGACGATGATCGATATTTGTTTTTGGAAGCAATGCTGTCGGCGCGGGACTGTTTTTATCTGAGCTGGGTCGGGTATAGCGCTAAAGATAACAGCGAGCGCACTCCGTCGGTATTAGTCGCACAGTTGCGCGACCATATTCAGCAAGGCTGGGGTGTTAACGTTAACAACCTGACCGTAGAACATAAGCTGCAACCCTTTAACACGGCTTACTTTAGTCAGGGGCAGCCGGGGTATTTCACTTACGCAAGTGAGTGGGCGCTGGCGCATGGTGGTGCTAAAAACAACCACTCAACAGCGTCTCAGCATAGACCGGAAAGTGTCGAACGCACCCTCAGCATTAACGACATAAAACGTTTTATCGAAGAGCCCGCGCGGCTTTATTTTAACTGGCATCTCGATACCTATTTCGGCAGCGAAAGCGAAGACCTGGATGACAGTGAAGCCTTCGTTATGGATAACCTGCAAAGCTGGACGCTAATTACGCGTTTGGTCGAATGTGGTAAACGTGCCTTGTTGCAAGGCGGGGGCACGGAAGCGGCCTTGTTAAAAGAGCTGAATCGAATCAACCGCGAGGGCGCGCTAGGTATAGGCGCTATTGCCGAGCAAAATGGCCTGGAACTGCTTGATCAAGCCGACAAAATACTGGGCTCTTATCAGCAGGGTATTACCGGCTACAGCCAGTTTAACGAGTTCCCCATTGAGGTAGGCTTCGAGCATAACGGCCTGATTATCGACGACACCATTACCGGCTTACACACCAATGAGCAGGGCGAGCGGCTGTGGGTGGTAACTTCAGCGAGTAAAATCGCAAAAAATACTAAAAAGGGCGGTGTTGAAGACGGTGGCTGGAAACATATCAGTGCGTATTACATCGGCTTAATGCTGTTGAATTTGCAGCAACCCACCCGTTTACTCATAGTTTCCAAAGGGGGTTGTCAGTTGCCGGTCGCCGCTATACCGGCAGAGCTGGCGCTGCAACAACTCGAGCAACTGCTTGAGCTGGTGGCATTGTCTGTGCAGCAACCACAACCCATGCATTTGGATATTGCCTTAACCTGGCTGAACGCCCTGGATAAAAAAGACAACGACGAAGCGCTGGCGCATGAGGCAGCCCAGCAGAAATACGAAGAAGGCGGCTTTAATGCACCGGCGATAGTGACAAAAAGTGATTACTGCGGCCGGGTTGCCGACACTTACGAGGCCATTATGACGTCGCCTCATTTCCGCCGGTTTTTAAATGAACTCTACGACCCGCTGCGTTTAACCATGGTGCCGGAGGACAAGTCATGAGCCAATCGACGACGCATACTTTGGAGAACCCGCTCGACTTTCCGCTGAATAGCAGCCGCCTGATTGAAGCGAGCGCCGGTACCGGTAAAACCTACACCATTGCCGCACTGTATGTGCGTTTAGTCATTGGTCACGGCACGCAGGACACCGCCTTTGAGCGCGAGCTTGTACCCAAGAATATTCTGGTCATGACCTTTACCAAAGCCGCGACAGAAGAGCTGAGTGATCGCATTCGGGCACGCTTAGCTGAAGCCGCCGCGTATTTTCGTGACCCGGACTCGGTCGACAGTGACCCGTTCTTAGCCAGTTTGCGCGAAGACTGCGTAGCGAAAGAGCAGAACTTAAAACACTTAGCGCGATTACTGGATTTAGCGTCACAGTCGATGGACGAAGCCGCGGTTAAAACCATTCACGGCTGGTGTCAGTCCATGCTGAAAGAGCATGCCTTTGCTAGCGGCAGTTTATTCAGTCAGGACGTCGAAACCGACAATGAGGAATTGCGTTTACAAGCCGCCGAGGATTATTTCCGCCGCTTTATCTACCCGGCCGATGCCGAGTTGAGTGAAAAATTGTTGGAAGACTTTACCTCGCCTGAAGCCGTGTTAGGTTTGACCTACAGCTTAAGCAAAAGCGGGCAGGCACCGGTTGAGGGTGACTTGCAAAGCTTATTAAGCGGTGCAGAAAGCGGACATAAGCAACGAATAGCCGTGATAAAGCAAGAAGTTGCGCCTATTTTCGGCGAATTGATTGATAAAACATCGCAAGCCAAAGGCACTGCCACCAAACTTAAGCAATTTCAGAAATTTGCCGACTGGTGCGCGGATGCTGAGTTGGTTGAGCCGCACGCCACGGCAGCAAACTGGAAAAATATCAGCGCAGATGAGTTACAAAAGTTTGCTGAGGCCAAACTGGGCGGCATGCCGGACAGTTGGAACGTATTAGGTCAGTTGCAGGAGCGCCTAAAACAAAGCAAAGTCCAGCAAACGCAAGAACTGGCAAAGGTAAAACAACACGCTGCATTTTGGGTGAATAAACGCTTTTCTGAACTGCAAAATCAGCGTGCAGAAATGGGGCATGACGACATGCTCACGCGCTTACGCGATGCGTTAAAAGGCCCTGGCGGCGAAGCGTTGGCGGCCGCTATTCGTAAGCAATACCCCATAGCCATGGTGGACGAGTTTCAAGACACCGACCCTGTGCAGTATGAGATATTCAACCGCATTTATAATCTGGCAGAGCCGCACCCCGGCACCGGTATTTTTCTTATAGGCGATCCGAAACAAGCCATATACAGCTTCCGAAATGCCGATATTTATACCTATTTAAAAGCACGTCGAGACACCGAAGGTCGGCACTATAATCTGGCGAAAAACTTCCGCTCGTCGCAGGCAATGGTTGATAGCGTAAATGCGCTGTTTGAACGTGCGGAGCAGCTACCCCGCGGTGCCTTTTTGTTTAAAACTGAAGGCGACAACCAGCTGCCTTTTAACCGCGTGGCTGCCAATGGATTGAAGCGTACGTTCAAACACTGCTTGTTATCCAGCAATGTAAAAACCGCTCCGGCGCTTCTGTGGTCGGTATCGAGTGAAGAGAAGCGCAATAAAGATACCGTATTCAGGGCAGCGGCGAACCACCATGCCAACCTAATAGCGTCGTTACTGAATGATCCGCAAGCCGGCTATTACAATGAAGACGACGTGCTGGAGCAGCGCGTGAAAACCAGCGACATTGCCGTGCTGGTGAATAACTTCAGCGAAGCCAATGCCATAAAAAAAGCACTGAGTGACCGTGGCCTCAAAAGCGTTTATTTGTCAGACCGAGAGTCGGTATTTGCGCAGCGTGTCGCGAAAGACTTGCTGGCACTGGTCAGCGCTTGTGCGGAACCACGTGACCCGTCGCTTATTCGCAGCGCCCTTGCAACGAGGCTGTTAGGGCTGCCGTTTGCTGAACTGGAGCATATTCACAGTAACGAACAAGCCTGGGAAGCGCGTGTAGAGCAGTTTTTAAGTTATCACGACCAATGGTTGCGCCAGGGTGTATTGGCTATGCTGCACAATGTGTTGCACGACCATCAGGTACCGGCGACGTTACTGGAAGACCGCATTCATGGCGAACGACAGCTGTCAGACGTGCTTCATATTGCCGAATTACTACAACAACAAAGTCTGGTTTTAGACGGCATTCCGGCGTTAGTGAACCACTTCGCGGAACAAGTGAATGAACGCCACGGCTTTGGTAGCAACAGCCGCACGCAAAGTGACGAGCAGCAGCTACGCCTGGAAAGTGACGATGAACTGATAAAAATTATCACCATCCATAAGTCCAAAGGTTTGCAGTACCCGCTGGTATTTATGCCTTTTGTGGCTTATACCCAGTCGGAGACCCACCGCATAAAGCCACCAGCGGTTTATCACGATAAAAATGGCGAGCTGCAAGTGCTCTGGTCCAAAGACGACGACAACAAACAGCGTTTAAGCGACGAAATTCTCGCAGAAGATTTACGTAAAATGTACGTCGCAGTGACCCGTGCACAGTACGCCACCTTCATTGCGCTGGAGGCCATGAGCGAGCATCGTAATAATCCGCTGTTTTACTTGTTGAACGGCGGTGCGGCGTTGTCTGACGAGCTTTACAATGTCGTTAATGAGCGCTGGCAGCAGAGCGCGCATACTCAGGTGACACGCCTGGAAGATGATGAGCCGCTGGTTCGTGCTCTAGAGCAGGAGCAGCAAACGCCTAAGTTGACGCCTAAAACGATGCCGGCAGGCCGAAAACTTGAACGTTGGTGGGTGGCTAGTTACAGCGCGCTTAAGTATGAGGGCGCGGTCACGAAAAGTGCACAGGCACCGCAGTCGCCCGACGAAATGAACTTGCTGGATGAGCGAGAAGACGAGGACGAGCAAGTCGCCAGTGCGGCAGAGCCGAGTGCGGACAGCATTCACCACTTACCTAAAGGCGCTGGCCCGGGTACCTTTTTGCATAACTTACTGGAAGAGTCGGCGAACCAGGGCTTTGAAGTAATTGCTCACGATACCGCCGAGCGCACTGAGCTCGTACAGCGTTTTTGTGTCAGCCCTTTGTGGCAGGAGCATGAGCAGAGCATTGCACAATGGCTGAATGCGTACCTAAAAACCGAGTTTGCGCTGAACGCTAACGGCGACAGAATTAGCCTTAGCCAGTTGCAGCAGTACAAAGCCGAACCCGAGTTTTGGTTTGGCGCCACTGGCGTTAACGCACAAAGACTGGATAACCTGGTACAACAACACACATTACCCGGTTACGAGCGTCCTGCACTAGAGCCTAACCTGCTGAATGGCATGTTAAAGGGCTTTATCGACTTGGTCTTTGAGCATAAGGGTAAATACTACGTTGCGGACTACAAGTCGAACTGGCTGGGTGAAGACGACCATGCCTACAGCGAGGATGCCATGCGCGAGAAAATACTGCACAGCCGTTATGACCTGCAATACGTGATTTATACGCTGGCATTGCACCGTCTGCTAAAAGCTCGGCTGGGCGATGAATACGATTACGACACCCACGTTGGCGGCGCAGTTTATCTCTTTTTACGCGGCCACAGAGCCGAAACCGGCGGCGCATTTTGTGACAGACCACCGAAAGAGCTGATAGAGCAGCTGGACAGCCTATTTGCCGGAGAAAGCGTCAAAGACAAGGAGTCAGTATGAGCAATGTAACTACCCACACCCTGTTTGAAGCTCTGAGTCAGTGGCGGGATGCCGGCTGGATACGCTCTATTGATTTGGCGTTTGTCGAGTTTTTGCAGCAAGCGGGCGAGCGCAGCGATGCGGTTTTATTAGCCGCCTGCTGCGTGTCGCATCAAGCCGGTCGTGGGCATACGCAAGTTGATTTAAAGGCTTTGATGGATGCCCCGGAAGCGCTGCTGAACCTGCCACCAGAGAATCGACATGCCGTGGACTGCGCCTTACCAAGTGAGCTTTTTAAGCAATACGGATTAGACCTGACCGACGCACTGGCAGCCAGTCAATGCGTCGATGTGAACGGTCACGGAACCGAGCCGTTGGTGCTCAGCGAACACACCTTGTATTTACGCCGCTATTGGCAGTACGAAACCTTTATTGAGCAAAGTGTTCAGGCGCGCATGCAAGACCGGCCGGTTATTAACGACGAGCTACTAAAGAGTACGCTGGCTAAGCTGTTTGCGCCGACCGAAAATGGCGATATTAACTGGCAGCGTGTCGCTTGTGCCAATACCGTGCGGAATCGGTTTAGTGTCATTACGGGGGGGCCTGGTACCGGTAAAACCTATACCGTAGTGCGCTTGTTGACGGCATTGCAGCATCAGGCGTTAACGCTCGGTTTGCCACCGTTGCGAGTGTCACTGGCGGCGCCGACCGGCAAAGCTGCAGCGCGCCTGACTGAATCCATTGAAAATGAGCTGGAGCAATTGGTTCAGAACGACAAACTCTCTAGTCTGAAAGACGCACTGCTTTCGATTCAGCCCGAAGGGAAAACCCTGCACCGATTATTGGGCGTGAAACCCAATTCCCGCGCCTTTAAACACAATGCAGAAAACCCGTTGCGAACGGATGTAGTTATTGTCGATGAAGCCTCAATGATAGACATAGAAATGATGACCGCATTGCTAAAAGCAACACCGAAGCATGCGCGGCTGGTACTCATTGGCGACAAAGACCAGTTGGCATCGGTCGAAGCTGGCGCCGTGCTCGGTAACTTATGCGCCGGTGCCGACGAAGGACATTACCACAGCGATACCGCTAAGTGGCTGCAGGACATTGCTGACACACCAACATTTCCGTCAGAGCTTATCAATGACAATGGCGAGCAGCGCCTGCAACACGTGGTTAAATTCCGCAAAAGCTATCGCTTTAAAGGCCCTATTGCCGACCTGGCAAACGCTATTAACCGCCAGGATGACGCTGCCACCCAGCAAGAAATTGAAAAGGCCAAAGCCGCCGATGAAGACTACCCCGTTAGCCTGTATGAAGTCAGCAGCCTAGACGACCCAGCCTTCGAAGCTCTTATCAGGGGTAGCCTGACGTTACACGTCAGGAGCAATGCAGCCGTCAACGATAAAGCCACTACAAACATCGACGCTGGTTCCGCCGACAAACTCGCCCGCGAAGCCCTGCAAAACCTAAGCAACTTTCAAATTCTGACAGCCCTGCGCGAAGGCCCCTGGGGCATGAAAGCCGTTAACCAAAAAGTGGGTGACATACTCGGCGTTAACGCCAACACTTGGTACGAAGGCCGCCCCGTTATGGTCACTAAAAACGACTACGGATTAAAGCTCAACAACGGCGACATTGGCATCGCCCTAAAAGATCCGGAACATGGCCATCTGCGCGTCGCCTTTCCGGACCAAGAGCACGGCGTACGCTGGATACTCCCCAGCCGCCTAACCCACATAGAAACCGTCTACGCCATGACCGTGCACAAATCCCAAGGCTCCGAGTTCAAACACACCGTCATGGTATTACCCGACCACGACAGCCCAGTGATGAGCAAAGAGTTGCTGTATACCGGTATTACGCGGGCTAAAGAGCGGTTGAGTTTGGTGGGGCGGGATTTAACCTTTAGCGTCTAGAGCAGATCAGAAAGAGGCATAAACTTAAAATTATGATGCTTTTGATCAAAGTCAGTCAGCGGCTGCGGCAGAGGCTGTGGCTGGCTGACTTTGAATAGCCAATATTTTTCATCGCGCTTTTTCGTAGCGGTGCCAGTAATTTCTTCGGTCAACGCTTGCCCCGCAACCTCCTCAATAGACTCGACTCGCCAGACATAGTTGGCTATTAGTTTGTTGCCCTGCCTTTTATCTGGAGCGGCAATGATGATAAATTTGGCTTCTCTCATCTTGTTATCGATAATGTACTTTCGGGTAGAGGCCTTTTTCTTCATGTGAAAAACCGAGGCTGAGCCATTTAGAAAGGCATCATAATAGCCCAAGTTTCGTTGATCAGTGGCAGTTGAAGTGACAAGCGCCAAATCGGTGTGGCGAATACTTGTTAATCCAGTCTGATTTATCCGAGCAGATTCTTGGAAGAAGTACTTATCAATATCTCTAGTACTCTCATCATTCAATAGGTTCACTAATTGATCGGTTAGAAATGATTTTAACCAGGCTTTTCCAGTATCGTTTGCGGTGCTGGGTAGTAGAGGAAACGCCCCAACGCCAACTTCGTTAATTGCATCCCAGTATGGGTTAATTTTGAGATTCTCAGGGTCTTGGTCATAAAAACCGGGGTACAAGGCAAAAGCCCCAAAAACGGGCCGAGTCTTGTTTTTGCCTAAGCTATCGATTTTTTGATAAATGAGTGCATCACGATACCGGTGCATTTGGTTAAGGGCATCAACAGGCACACAATCTTTATCAGTTCTATCACGGTCGATACGATATTTTGCATCAAACACCCAAACCAGACGTTCTTGGTCACCAATGGATACTTCAAGAAAAATATCGGGTTTCTGCATCGAGGTCCATGCTTTGTAGGGAGTACTGCTTATAGAAATTTTCGGCTCATGGGCAACCCGTATTTGCACATCGCCTTTTTCGAACAAATGTGACGAGCCGAGTCCATCAACAAATTCAACCCGAAGCCCTTTTCGTTTAAGCTTTGGGTGCGCTGTTTGTTCGATTTTTTCGAAACCCAGCTCTTCGACAATCTGAGTGACCTGCAGGTAACACCAAACTTCGTATAAGTCAGCGATAGATCGCACTGCTACTGAAGCATCGTCTCCGAATAAATCCAGGTACAACTTAAGCTCTTGCCAGGCGCGATATACTTTTGCGTATCCTGACTTCTGTTGCAGTACTAACGAATCCGTTTTTAAACCTCTAAAGTCGCCGACTTCCTTAAATAATGGCGCATTTAAGGTCTTTTTTAACGGTTCGCGCCACAATTTCAGTTTGCTAAAAAAGTGTTCTGACAAAATCTCCTTTTCTGGATCGACTAATTCAGCATCAAGGCTTACCTGTTTGAGTTTAGACACCAGAGTTTGAATGGCGAACTTAATAAACCTGTTTTCAGGCGTATCAACCTTTAACTTTTTTTGTTCGACGGCGTAGCGTGTGTCATAACGTTTTTGCGCTAGGTTTTCTTTAACTTGTCGTTCGAGTTTAGTGGATAACTTGCCTTTAAGACGATCGGCTTTTAAATGTTTTGTCGACTTTAGTAGTCTAGCGTGTGGCGAATGGGATATGCGTTTGATGCCATCGTAAAACTGAGTTCTTAGATGCTCAAAGTGATTGAGCCACATCACAGGGAAATGACTACGTTCAGTACTGTTTTGCGCATCATGGCTAGTCTTTTCCGTTAAGGTAAAACACCAATCGCGATAAGGATGTTGTAGCTGATCAATAATGGACGTTAAGTCATCTCGCATATCCATCTTAGTGGGGAAAACCTCGAAGCTGACCGTATCGGTTTGTTCTCTTTGACCTGCCAATTGATAACAAAGAGGCAGTTTTAGCCAGCCTAAGCTGTTACCGGTATTCAAGGTACCCCACAATACATGGGTGTCGCCGAACGTCGAGTGGTTAAACGCTTCGGACAGTGATTTTAAGTCATGCGTTATCTGCGGTGGTACTTCATGCGCTTCCGCTTTAAAAGAAAACTCAAATCCATAGGTCGAGTTTTCAAATAGCATAGGTTTATTCAGTAAAAAGTTAGAGTCAGCTTGATGGCACTTTTCGTCATTGCTAAAAACAGAGAACTCGCCTGCTTGAGCGGATGACAACTTCACCGCTGAGGAAGGGATATCCTTTCCTCTAGCACTCAATGCCTGCTCGAGTTGTTTCAGCCGACTTTGGGTTTGGCTAGACTTTACCGCCAAATTCCAAACCGGTGTTTTTACCGTGATCAGTGTTTGCATGCTCTAAGGCCAGAAGCTAGTGTATCCGTTCGTCTCAAGGCGAGTTTGCATCCTTTTTACCGCATCAATGCTACGGCAGGCTACGTTTAGGGCATCGCCATTACTGTCAGTTCTAAAAAAATCGGTACGCTCACTGGCAATGATTTGGTTAAAAGCTGGAACCTTCTCCAAAACAGCTTCTAATGCGGACAAAACATTAGTATTGCCACTGGTGGAACCGGTATCGGGTAAGGACAACTTGTCACTATCACCTTCAATACGAGGCAGTACTTTTGTCATCAGGAAGTCATCCCAAACCGCCGCAAGTTCTCTTTCAGACGTTGGATTAAAACAATGAACCGATAACAACAGTTCATTTAATGCCCTGAAGGCAAGTTCGAATGGAGTACCTTTTAAAACGCGATTAACTTCAGTCAAAAAACTAACAGATTTGTCGCGGAAACTTTCGTTATCATTAAATAAGCCAGGTTCACGCGCATCTGTAACTGTCGAAAAAGTTAGTGGTTGAATATTCGGTTGACCATCAAAAAATTCGTCAAATTTGTTTTCGAAGAAAAGCCCAAAATCGATAGTGAAAGCCCTGTCGATGACTTTACGGGAGAAGCCGTGAGTGGTTTCATCCATGTTGACGGTGCCGGCAATAATCAGATTGAACGGCAGTGGAATGCCGTGTTCTTTAAATTGCTCAAATAATGAGTCAGAGACCCCCAATGCTTCTTGTAAATTTCGTGCTGCTTCTGCGTTTAATCCTTTAATTAAATCGGCCGATACAAGCGCGTCAGAACGATATTTCAGCGTATCAGCGCTATAGTCAAACTCTCGAGTTTCCAGAACAGACAAATAGTCAGCGAAGTATTGCTCTACGGGAGCAAGATTCATTTCGTCAAGGCATAGCCAATAGGGGACCTTATCTTCGCTTTGTATACTCCACCATGCTCTGCCAGATTCGTCTACTTCAACCGTATGTGGGTTTAAATGAGCCCAGGCTTGCGCGATAAACGACAGAACTTTAGTAGGAACATACTCAGGGTGTTCACCAAGTCGGGATATATAGCCCAGCAAATCTGAAGGCTCGTGCCAGTCAGGCCGAACAGGAACAATTTCATAATTTTTATTACCTTGACTGGTTGCTTTCGCTTGCTCCCTAACGAAACGGGTTTTGCCTGTGCCGGAGATGCCTGCTAGCAAGATGAAGGGTTTTGGTAGCTCAAGTGTTTGTTTTATTGAAGACGAAGAAGAGTAGCTGACAGGTTGTGAGTCAAGGAGAAGCTTACCTGAGTCAATGTAATCAATAAGTTTTTTATAGAGAGCTACTAGTTCTTTAAAATCGCTTTCAATAGTTTTCTTGTCTTTAAGATCTTCTAAAGAATAGTACTTTGCTCCTGCACTAGCCCAGTTATAATCAGCCCCGTTTTGTCCCGCTTCATTTACCAAAACATCTGTGTTCCAAGCTGAGAGTTCAGGAATAGCTGAACGTATGGTCCCCCTCCATCGGGAAGCAACTTCTCGGGCTTCTTGAAGTGTTCGCCCCTCTTTTAACTTAGTTGCGCCGAAACCAAGCGACAGATACACCCCTGTTCCTTCTGCGTTAAATAAATAGACGGGGTAAACACCATTCTGGGCAGTTGTTGTAAAACGAGTATCGAAAACTGCGGCCCACGGCACATGTGTCCATACTCCTTGACGTTCACGAGCTATTTGATGTTGAGTAAACTGCTCATGTCTAGCCCCAGGCCAGGCGGAAAGAATTGTTGTGAGAACCTCATTCAATGCCATTGAGTCACTTCCTGTGTTTGATTTCATAAAACTAACAATAACCCTATTGAATAGTAAGGAAAAGGGCGAAACTCAGAATTGCTAAGTTTATAAAATAAAACTACTATCGGCTCCCAAAGCGTAACTACTTAAAAATCATGTATAGATTCTTTGCAGCAGCTCTCTATTTATTTTTTCTAGCTTTTGCGTCTGCAACCCATGCCGCAGAAACGTTCCAGGTCGATTCAAAACTCATTAACGAAACCGTCACCGCCCGAGTTGCACTCCCGGAAAGCTATCACCATTCCGACAGCTTTGAGTATCCGGTAATGCTGGTCATGGACGGCTCGACGCAGTTTGAGCACATTGCGGGTAACGTTAATTTCTTAAGCACGTTTTCGATTGTGCCGGAAATAATTGTGGTTGGGGTGAGTGCCAAGAACCGCATAAAGCACTTTACTCATACCGAACTAGAAGGCTATGAGGGGCGTTCCGGTGGTGCTGAGCTGTACACGCAGTTCTTGAGAGACGAACTGTTGCCTGAGATAAAAGAGCAGTATCGGATTTCGCCTTATACGCTGGTTACCGGGCATTCGCTGTCGGGGCTTTATACCAGTTACCTGGCGACTCATCATGCGGATTTTATCAATGCGTCAATATCGGTCAGTCCAAGTTTATGGTGGGATGATTTTGCACTTATCAACGATATAAAGACGGCGAAACAACAAGCAGAAAAGCCGCCGGTGCGTTGGTTTGTCAGCATGGCGAATGAGCCCAATGAAATGGCTGAGGGCTATAAGCGTTTAATGAACGTGTTAGCGGAAAAATCCGAAAGCGTTTTTGATTGGGAGTCTCAGCAGTTTCCTGAGGAAACCCACGACAGCACACCATTGATTGCTAACGTTGAAGGGCTTAAATCAATTTTTCGCGGCTACAACGCTGTGCCGAATATCGAAATTAAGTCGCTGGAACAGTTACAGGCTTACTATGACAATTATAAAAAGACGATGGGTTACAACTTCCCCATGTCGGTGCATCAGTACAATGTTTATGGTTTGAAAGCGGCCTACGAAGGCGAGCTTGAATGGGGCATCGGGATACTCGAAAAAGGTGTTGAGGTGTTCGGTCAGTCCGAAGTTCTGTGGGACAGCCTGGCTACCGTGTATTCCATGAATGATGACACGGAAAGTGCGCTTCAGGCATCGAATAAAGCGTTAAAGCTGGCTCGCCAGCATCAGTCTAAATACCTCAGTGAAATAGAAGCACAGAATGGTGAGCTGACCATGGACTAGCGCGAGAGCAATGGCTTTTAATTTAGGCCTTTTGATAAGAGCTATCATGAGGTTTCAGGCGCTTAACGTTTTTAGCCTCTTGTTCATAAGCCTTATGACGAACATCCCATAGTTCAACGGCGTGCTGAATGTTTAACCAAAACTCGGGTGTATTACCGAACGCGGCTGCTAGTTTAATTGCCATAGGAGCTGTCAGAACTCCTTTGTCATGCGCTATTCGGCTAAGCGTGTTACGGTGAACGCCCATTGCTTCTGCCAGTTCGCGAATACTAACGTTCATTGGCTCGAGGAACTCAGTGATGAGCATCTGCCCAACCGTTATTGGACGGCGTTGTGTCGTTCTCATTGGTACTACCTCCTTTCAGCCCTTGTAAACATGTGGGTCCAGATATGTATTCTTGGCGATATTTTCTTCCCAACAGAAAATGAGCCGATATTGTTTGTTAACTCTCACAGAACTCCAGCCGTGAAGCTTTCCACTTAAACGTTCATAGCGGTTACCTGGAGGGGCTCTTAAATCGGACTCTTTATTTGCCGCATCAAGTATTTGCATCTTTCTAAAGAGAGCTGTTTCGATGTTTCTAGGAATTCTCTTGTGGCTAGTGTCATCTTCATAAAAGCGCTCGAGCCATGAATCTCTGAATTTAACCGCCATAGTAACCTAACTAACAGATATTTTATGCACAACGATATTGTGCGTCAAGTGGATGCATCTAATATATAGTTAGGCTTAAAGCCGGTCTATCAGTTAAGTATTTATAAAGGCGTAAGATATTTACTGATATTGGATTCAAGCCTGCCAGAGTAGATCCGGTATCCCTTGGTGTAGCCCAAAAACAGGAGGACTAAATTGTACATAATTATGTATATTATTCTGTTTGTAATTAAGTGCATTTTATAGCTATAATTTAATCAGTCTAGTAAATGTGGCGAGGAAAACCATGAACACGCAAACAATATTGGCTGAAAAAACAGTATCTGCCAGCGATGTACGCAAGCATCCCTGCCAGTATTTTGAAGCTGAACCTGTGGCAGTACTCTCCCACAATAAAACAGCTGGCTATATGGTAGGTGCCGAATTATTTGAAGCTATGGTGCGCCAGTTGGAAGCCTGTAACCCTAAAGTAGAATCCCTTTTTAGGCCGACAGCAGCGCGCCTAAAGGCTATTAGCGCCGACGCAGAGAAGCTTTTAGCTGAGGCCAAGAAATCTGATCTGGATGACTTCGCAGTTCAGAAATAAGTACTAAACCCGCCGCAGTACATCCAATATCCCCTGGTCTCGGGCTTTTTGATCGGCCGGTACGTTAAAGTATTCGTTAGCTTTTACCCGCTCTTCCCAGAATTTTACAAAGTCCATGGGCTCGCTGGGGTCCACTTGTTGTGACTCAGGGGTATGGGTTTTGTAGAAGTGTGTTTTCACGAACTGAAAGCTCATGCGGCTGCGCTGTTCCCATGATATTACGCCTGCTTCGTGGAGGTCTTTTGCCAACAAACTCATGTCATCGGGGGAGATAGCCCGAGGGTCATATTTATTGGCGATTTCCGTGGGAATGCCACTGCTGTTAACGGAGGGCTGACTCGAATTACCTTCCTCAGCCTGACGGCGCATGGCTTCCTCAAACAATTGATCACGGGCTTTAATCAGGCTTTCAAGCTTATCTTTTTCGTCTTTGGTCAGGCTCGACTTACTCTCCAGCTCTTCAATTTTCTGCTCAATTTCTTCAAGTTGCTCGGTGTCGACACCCATGCGGTTAAGCACCAAGCTGCGGTAGGCTTTATCGATAAAGGTTTCATCATTGTCTGGTGTCGCTTGTTTCGCCTCGGGTGCTGGCGGCTGCTCGGTCTGACGGCTCTGTTGCGAAGAACCTGCCTGGCTCGTTGCTGTATTAAGTAATGTGCTGACGTTCATACCCCCTCCTAGTCCTTTAGCGGCAAAAAACGGCAATGATTTGCCGAAATCCTCGGGCATTGGGTAAATATGTGTTAACTCAGCAAGAGGTGTGCCAGTTAGTATTGCAGTAGGCACGTAAATCTATGTAAGCGAATTGCAGCCTTGAGCCTGATACCTTGTTTTATCCCTCATAATAATGCTTAAACATGATTTTAGTTGTCATTTGACAACTTTGTTGTGTTGGTTTATTTTTTATCCGTGTTGGGGGAGCAATGAGTAGGCCGAGACACCCTAAAAAGGAAATTGAAATAGCGCTACGTTATGCAGAGAAGAACGGGTGGCGAGTTGAGCACAGAGGAAAAGGGCACTGTTGGGGCCAAATGATGTGTAAACAAAATAGCTCAATGTGTCGGTGTGGTGAGTTCTGTATTACATCTATCAACAGCACACCGAGAAATGAAAAGACTCATGCGAAACAGCTGAAACGAGTCGTGGACAACTGCATTTATTC
>LULX01000065.1_pt1 | contig 42744 bp, 40 predicted proteins | sample 729511 | NCBI WGS metagenome assembly LULX01 (sample SAMN03860278, study PRJNA289734) | marine metagenome | biome: seawater column; feature: ocean; material: water; isolation source: Red Sea water column Station 91 - depth 500m | place: Saudi Arabia: Red Sea | collected 2011-10-15 | depth 500 m
CGCTCCACCCAGTCTTCCGGGGTGCGCTGGCCGTAGCGTTCGAGCGTTTCCGGGGTCGCGGATTCGGCGTAGAGCTCGGCGCCCTGGAACAGAACCTTCCGAATACCCAACACCACCGGGCTATGGGGATCTTCTTCGGTTTCGCATTTGGCGTGGTGTTTGCGGTGGATAGCCGTCCACTCCTTGGTGTTCTGGGCGGTGGTCAACCACAGCCAGAACCGGAAGAAGTGCTTCAATACCGGGTGCAGGTCCAGCGAGTTATGCGCCGAATGGCGATGCAGATAGAGCGTTACACTGACAATCGTGACGTGTGTCATTCCGAGGGTGACCAGAATGAGCTGCATCACCGACAGGTCAAGAAGACCATTAAACCACATAGCTAATCCTCAAAATCATTATCTTTGGCCCATGGCCAACTCAGCCACTTTAGCTTACAGCTGTAAGCCACAACAACAGCATTTGGATGCAAAATTGTTACTGATTACACTTATGCGTTTTCCACCGGAGATTCCCGTCCGTGCCAGAATTGCCAGAAGTAGAAACCACCCGTCGCGGCATTGCACCCTATTGCGAGGGCGAGACCATCACCCGGGTTACCGTGCGCAATGGCAGCCTGCGTTGGCCTGTTCCTGCCGATCTGGCAGAACGCCTGGAAGGCCAGCGCATAGAGAATGTTGATCGGCGTGCCAAATATTTGTTCCTTAATATGATGCAGGGCACGGTCATTGTTCACCTCGGCATGTCCGGCAGTCTGCGCATCATCACCGACAACACACCACCGCTGACCCATGATCATATCGATCTGGCGTTACAATCCGGGGTAATCCTGCGATTCAATGATCCCCGAAGGTTTGGCTGCTGGCTCTGGGCCGACTCTGCCGAAGAGCACCCGCTGATAAGCCATCTCGGCCCCGAACCCCTGGCTCCCGAATTCAATGGTGCGCACCTGTTCCGCCTCTCCCGCGGCAAGAACACGCCAGTCAAGTCGTTCATCATGGATAATCAGGTCGTGGTTGGCGCAGGCAACATCTACGCCAATGAAGCCCTGTTCAAATCCGGCATCCATCCCCGCAGAAAAGCAGGAAGAATCAGCCTCGACCGCTATCACAGGCTGGCCGAAGCTATCCGGGAAACGCTCAGTGCCGCTATCCTGATGGGCGGAACCACCCTGCGGGACTTTGTGAACAGCGACGGCAAGCCCGGCTACTTTGCCCAATCTTTGTTGGTCTACGGTCGCGGCGGACAGCCCTGCAAAGAGTGCGGGACGACGTTGAAAGAAATCCGAATGAACAACCGATCCACTGTTTACTGCCCACGTTGCCAGCGCTGAACGCTTACGAGAAGGCACATTCAGCAACGAAAAATCGTTTGAAAATGCGCAAATATGATTCATAGTTAACAGAGGATTTACGCCCAAGGTATACAATGGGGCGGTATTTAGGGCCAAAAAGCTCAGGAGACAGTACGATGACCCGCAAGATTTCACGCACTCTGGTGGCCACTGTGGCGGCCTGCCTGATGGCATTCTCTTCTCTCGGACACGCCCAGGCCGTGGATGAAACCCCGTCAGCGCTGGCCATGACCGGCGATGCGATTTTTGTTCGTCCGGCCCTGCTGGCAACTACCATTGTGGGCGGCGCTGTCTACCTGGTATCCCTGCCCTTCTCCCTGCTGGGCGGCAACGCCGATGAAGCTGGTGAGGTTCTGGTCATGGGGCCTGCCAAGGCAACATTCGTGCGCTGCCTGGGATGTACCCGCACCGGCAAGAAACCCGAAACGGTACAAACCAGCAACTGATCCGGCTCCATCGGGCGCGCCTCCGTACTATCACGGCTTGCCCCGACGAGCGAACTGCGGCAGCCTGAAGCAAATTCTTCAGGCTGTTTTTGTTTATGGTTGACTGGTCCTCGCTTAACACCGTGTTCCTGGATATGGACGGGACACTGCTGGATCTGCATTTCGATAACCACTTCTGGCTCGAGCACCTGCCGGCCAGGTACGCCCAGCACTATGACCTTCATCCCCAGGAAGCGAAAGACAGACTGATCCCGATGATCATGGCCGAGCGCGGCTCACTGAACTGGTATTGCACCGATTACTGGAGCGAGCGCCTGTCCCTGGACATTACCGGGCTGAAAGCAGAGGTGGGCGACCGGATCGGATACCGCCCTCACGTAACGGATTTTCTCGATGCCCTGAGGCAATCCGGGCTTCACTCGGTGATTGTCACCAACTGTCACCCCGACCCTCTGGCCCTGAAGCTGAAACGAACCGGCCTGGACACACGGGTGGATGCCATAGTCTCCAGCCATCAGCTAGGCAAGCCCAAGGAAGACCCATCATTCTGGCAGGATCTCCAGAAGGTAACGCCCTATGAGGCCAACAGCACCCTGATGGTCGACGACAGTTTCCCGGTATTGGAAAGTGCCCTGGCAGCCGGCATTGCCCAGTGCCTTGCTGTACTGGCGCCGGACAGTCAGCAGGAGGCCCGCCAACGGCACCCGGAAATCCCCTGCATCCATCACTTCGACGAAGTTCTCCCGGCCCTTCGCCAGCGGTCACCCCTGCCATCCGGCCGATGACAGGGTTATAATTGGCGTATAAGCCCATCAGGTGAGGAGACATGACGGCATCAACTGCTGACGAACAAAGGGTAAGACTGGATAAATGGCTCTGGGCTGCCCGCTTCTACAAAACCCGCTCCCTGGCCAAGGAAGCGATCGAAGGAGGCAAGGTCCACTACAACAGCCAGCGCTGCAAACCCGGCAAGCTGGTGGAAGCCGGCGCGAAACTCACGCTGCGTCTGGGTTGGCAGGAGAAGGTTGTCATTGTCGATGACATCAGCGACCGCCGCCGTGGCGCGCCCGAAGCCCAGAAGCTCTACCACGAGACGGAAGAGAGCGCCAAGAAACGCGAAGAAATGGCCTGGCAACGAAAAACTATGCAGGCAGCGCAACTCCCTCCGGCCAGACGCCCTTCAAAGAAAGACCGAAGGGATATCCAGCGCTTCCGCGAACAGAACGGCCTCTGAACACTTTTTAACACCCCCGCCCTCAGTCAACTTGCAACGACCGGCATTCAGCATTCAGGAGAGACAACATGGCATCCCGCGACCAGTTCCAGCGCTTTATTTTTGAACACAGCCAGGTGCGGGGAGCCTGGGTGCGGCTGGCCGACAGCTACCAGGAAATCGGCAGCCAGGCGCCCTATCCGGACACGGTCCGCGAGCTCCTCGGCGAAGCCCTGGTGGCGAGCATCCTGATGAGCAGCACCCTGAAATTTGAGGGCACGCTGTCCGTTCAGGCGCAGGGAGAAGGCCCGTTACGCACTCTGATGGCAGAATGCAGCCACGACCGGCACATCCGTGGTCTGGCCCGTTTTGACGAGCACGCGGTCAGCGAAGACAGTTTTCATAATCTGCTCGGTGAAGGCCGGATGGCCATTACCATTACGCCGAACCGGGGTAATCGCTACCAGGGCGTCGTGCCCCGGGATCAAGAGACACTTGGCGGCTGCCTTGAGGAATACTTCGAACGCTCGGAACAGATTCCCACCAGCCTGTTCCTTTTTGCCGATGAAAACGGCGCCGCTGGCCTGATGCTCCAGCGCCTGCCGGGCGCCTCCGAGGAAGACGAAGATCTCTGGGATCGGGTTAACCACCTGGCGCGGACCGTGGAAGCCGCCGAGTTGCTGGAACTGGATAGTGAAACCCTGCTCCATCGACTGTTCCACGAGGAAACCGTTCGATTGTTCGACGCCGAACCGGTCGCCTTCCGCTGCAGCTGCTCAAGGGAGCGCACCCTCGGCGCCCTGGAGGCCATTGGCCGCGAAGAGTGCTACAGCATTCTGGAAGAACAGGGATCCATCGAGATGGACTGCCAGTTTTGCCACGCTCACTATCGCTTCGATAGAAATGATATTGATCATCTTTTCACCGGTCATACGCTACACTAGAAGCACGTTCGATTGGCCGGGAAACCGCTGATAGCAAGGGGTTCAGGGCAGTCGTTTTTTACCGGCGTCTCTGGCATAATAGCGCGCCTGAATTGACCCGATTGCTCAGATTTCCGTCAATTTTGGGGGGCGGCCTGAGCAATCACTAAGACATCCCGAGGGCGAGGTCGAAGTGAGCAGCACTTATAATGATCTGAGTACAGCACGACTGGTTGAGGTTGCACTGGCACGTGAAGAAGGCCAGCTGGCATCCAACGGTTCCCTGGTTGTAAAGACCGGTGACCGTACAGGCCGGTCTCCCATGGACCGCTATATTGTCGAGGAGCCCAGCACCTCGGACGATATCCACTGGGGTCCGATCAACCGTCCTTTCGACGCCGAAAAGTTCGACGCCCTCTGGGACCGTGTTGAAGCCTACATCGCCGAAAAAGACCAGTTCGTGTCTCACGTTCATGTCGGCTCCGACCCCGAGCACTACCTGCCGGTTAAAATGACCACCGAGACCGCGTGGCAGAACCTGTTCGGCCGCAACCTGTTTATCCGACCGGAAAGCTATAACCCGGCCGACAAGCAGGAGTGGCAGATCCTGAACGCCGCCAACTTCGAGTGCGTGCCCGAGCGCGACGGCACCAACAGCAATGGCTGCGTGATGATCAACTTTGCCAAGCGCAAGGTTCTGCTGGCCGGCATGCACTACGCCGGTGAAATGAAGAAGGCCATGTTCTCGGTGCAGAACTTCCTGCTGCCAGAGAAGGACGTGCTGCCCATGCACTGTTCCGCGAACGTGGGTGAAGACGGCGAGACCTGCCTGTTCTTCGGTCTTTCCGGCACCGGCAAGACCACTCTCTCTGCCGATCCGCACCGCTACCTGATCGGCGATGACGAGCACGGCTGGGGCCCGGGCACCGTGTTCAACGTCGAGGGCGGTTGCTACGCCAAGTGCATCGACCTGTCCCGCAAGAACGAGCCGATCATCTGGGATGCCATCCGTTTTGGCGCCATTGTCGAAAACGTGGTGATCGACCCGGAAACCCGCGAGCCGGATTACACCGATGTATCGCTGACCGAAAACTCCCGTTGCGCCTACCCGCTGGACCACGTTGAAAAGCGCGTGCTCGAGAACCGTGCCGGAGAGCCCTCTCACATCGTATTCCTGACCTGCGACATGACTGGCGTGCTGCCACCTGTGTCCATCCTCAGCCGCGAAGGTGCCGCTTATCACTTCCTGAGTGGCTACACCGCACTGGTTGGCTCCACCGAGATGGGTTCTTCCTCGAAGCTGAAGTCCACCTTCTCCACCTGCTTTGGTGCGCCCTTTTTCCCGCGCCCGGCCGGCGTTTACGCCGAGCTGCTGATGAAGCGCATGGACGAGTTTGGCAGCAAGGTCTTTCTGGTGAACACCGGCTGGACCGGTGGTCCTTACGGCGAAGGACAGCGTTTCAGCATTCCGACCACCCGCGCCATCATCGCCGCGATCCAGAACGGTGACCTGGACGATGTGGAAACCGAGCACCTGCCAACCCTGAACCTGGATGTGCCCAAGCATGTGCCAGGCGTGGATACCGAGCTGCTGAACCCGCGCAACACCTGGGTGAGCCCGGACTACTACGATGGCAAGGCCCAGGAACTGATCGCGCAGTTCGTCGAAAACTTCAAGAAGTTCGACGTGGCGGATTCCATCGTCGAGGCCGGCCCGAAGCTGAGCTAAGTCGATTCCTGAACGTAAAAAAGCGCCCTGCGAAAGCACGGCGCTTTTTTTGTATGATGGGGCAACACATTCAAGGAAACGGCTTCATGAAACAGCGTCTGCGCCAGCTCTTCTCGTTTATTCTCAAACCACTGGAATCCGGACAGGTTGGGCCCAGCTACAAGGATTCGCATCGCACCGTACTGAATGTGGTGGGTGTTCTGTTCCTCGTTCTTGCGACGGTGTCTGCTACTGCGCTCGTGTACACCGGTAAGGCAGGCGCCCTGATTCCTGTGCTTGTTTTCTTCGGGATTGGTGGCGTGTCATTGATTGTCGGAACGCTGGGTTCCGATGCCGCGGTTTCCAAAATGTGGGGCAATCGGTGATCTGAACGACTTCCAGCAAGGAGGGTTTTTCGTGAGGAAACACGCATGGAACTGAAGCGCAGTGTTCTTGATCAAGCCGCACGCAACGAAATCATCACGGACGAACAGGCTGACCAACTCTGGACGTTCCTCTCAGAACAGCAGCAACAGTCCCCCTCTTTCCGTTTCACCCACATCCTCTATTACCTGGGTGGCCTGATTGCCATCGGAGCCATGAGCCTGTTCATGACCCTCTCGTGGGAAAGCCTTGGGGGATGGGGTGTGCTACTGATTGCCCTGGTTTACGCCGGCGCAGGGCTGTGGCTGACCGAGTTTTTTCTTACCCGGCTGGACCTGAAGATTCCTGCAGGTATCACTGCGACCTTTGCGGTTGTCCTCACTCCCCTTGCCGTTTTCGGGTTTCAAGCCGGCATGGGCTGGTGGACGGGCGACCACGAATACCGTGACTACCACCGCTACATTGACTGGAGCTGGCTATTCATGGAATTGGCAACACTAGCCACCGGTGCGATCATGCTCTGGCGCTACCGACTGCCCTTCCTGGTCATGCCGGTGGCCGTCACGCTCTGGTACATGAGCATGGATCTGGCTCCTTTCCTGGTCGGCGAAGACTACCTCTCCTGGGAGCTCAGGAAATGGGTTTCCCTGTGGTTCGGACTCCTGATCGTCCTGCTGGCTTTCTGGGTGGATATCCGAAACCAGAGCAGCCACGATTTTGCGTTCTGGCTGTATATCTTCGGTGTCGCGGCTTTCTGGAGCGGGCTTTCGCTCATGGAATCCGAAAGCGAATGGAGCAAGCTGTTCTACTGCCTGATAAATCTGGTGATGATCATGGCCGGCGCCATTCTGGGCCGGCGGGTATTCGTTGTGTTCGGCGGCCTGGGCGTCGCAGGTTACCTTGGACATCTTGCTTATGAGGTCTTCGAGGACAGCCTTCTATTCCCAATCGCGCTTACGTTGATCGGGCTCGTGATCGTGTGGCTGGGTATTCTCTGGCAACGTCACGAGCAGCGGGTTTCAGAACGGTTGCGAAGCCTATTGCCCGCACCGCTCAGGGAACTGATCGAGCGCCGCCATTAGTCTGAGGGATTTCACCATAAACCTCAGGCGTAAAACATCAGAGGCACAAAGGCCACCAGCAACAAAGAGATCCCCATGGCAATCAGCGGCATAATGATACGCTCGTGGCGCTGATAGAAGGTCCCCGTTTCCTGTTGCGCCGCCAGCACCTCTGCTTCTCCGACCACCTGGCGGGTCAACAGATGGTTCAGGGCGACCGGCGGACTCAGGTAGCCCAGTTCGAAGGCCACCAGGGTGACCATCCAGAAGTGGATGGGGTGTATGCCGCTGGAGTAGGCAATCGTGGCAACGGTGGCTGTCACCAGGATCACGGCACCGAACGCGTCCATGATCATGCCCAAAATCACTAGAATCACCACCATCAACAGCATGGCCGACCAGGCACTTTCAAACGATTGCGGGAAAGCCTCCATCAGGTGCGCCCGTTCGATTACCCCACCGATACTGACCGACAGACCGAGCAACAGCAGTAATGCGCCAATTTCCGCCGTTGTGTCGTTGGTGGCACCACGGAGACTTCGTTCGAGCCCCTGATGGTTGATCTCCCCAGAGGCTTTGCCCTTCCGGTTTTTCAGGCTGACATGCTCATAGACAAGGATGGCCAGCATGATCACCGGCAACAGTCTTGGCGCCGAGAATTCATCCATCCCGACATCCAGAGCCAGACGGTAGAACAGCACGACGCCGGCGATGACCAGGACATAGGGAATCAGGGGTTTGAGGGCCTGGGTCATGGCCGGGAAGGCCTCGGCGGAGGGCGCCAGGTTGAACTGGCTCTGGCGGTTCACACTCAGGGCCACAATCGCAAACATGGTGGCAGTGAGCACAAACACCCAGATACCCCAGCCGAACAGTTCGTCGGTTGTGACTTCCCGATTCAGGTAGGCGATGACCACCACCAGCAGACAGGGCCGCAACACCACCCCCAAAGAGCCGGACATAGCGGTGGCTGCCAGAGCCAGATGCCGTCGGGCACCGGCCGCGCGCAGCTCGCTGTAGATAACCGCGCCCGCCGCGATCACAAAGATGCCGGACGCACCGGTGTAGGCCGTGGGCACAGCGGCAACCAGAACCGCCACAACCGCCAGCATCTCCGGCGGCATGCGCCAGGGCCGGAAGACATTGAACACCAGGGTGGCAAGACGGGTCTGCTTCAGCATCATGCCCACCCAGACGCCTGAAGGTCATCGGGAACCCGGAACAGCCGGTACAGGCTGGCCAGGGTCAGGCAGGCGAAACCGATAATCCAGAAATTGTGCAGCAACAGCTCTTCCGATGAGACCGCCGTGTCCGAGCCAAGGCTGGATTGTCGGAAGATCGCACTCGAACCCAGCAACATGGCGTTGGCAATGGTTTGCAGGGTATGAGAGACGGTGTAATCCAGCCGTGTCTCCATGGCGCGCATGGCGATATGATGCCGGGTCAGGGTGGCTGTTACCGCACACAACATGACCAGGATGACCAGAATGAAGCGCTGAGACTCCAGACCGAAGGCAATCAGGTCGGCAATAAAGAGTTCAACGGCCCGATAGGCTTTCACTCCCGGTGTCAATTGGTCCCTGAGGTTCCCAAAATTCCGGTGGGCTTCACGGCAATCCGCAACCGCCCGTTCGATGGCGATTCGGACATCTTCCGGATCTTTCTCCTCGGCCCCCAGCAACGCTGCCATGGGGTCGTCCTCGGAATCATCGGCGGCCATTTCGGCCGCGACCGCTGCCTCAATATCACGGTTTGGGTCACAGGTCGGTTGAACCGGGTCCATCCGCAACTTGTAGTAGCCACTCCAGAGCTGCTCGCCTCCGCGCAACATCTGGTTGTGGATATCACTGCTCGTGGAGAAGATGACCACCGCAAGCAACAGCAGACAGGCCGGTAGCGATGAAAACCACTCCAGCCCGCTCCGATGAAAACCGCCCTTCGACATAACTGATTACTCTGGGTAGGAAGTGATTACAGCAGATCGTCCAGATCCATGGTTTCAACCTCTTCCTGCTGGTCATCCCAGAAGGTACCGAGCTGACCCATAGGCGTGCGATGCCCGGTATTCTCGACCCACAGACGATCAGACACCGCGACGATCATATCGGTGGCCATCGCATCCACGAATCGCCAGTCGTCGTTGGACGGAGTATTCTCGACGGATTCTGCGTGTTCCCTGATTACCTCCCGAACCATCGCCTCGTCCCCCTTGTTCAGGGCCGCGATAGCATGGAAAACATGAGGCAGGCGAACGCCCGCAGCTTTACCCTGTTCGTCGGCAATGGCCAGCCGTTCAAAGGCATCCTCACCGTCTGGCTGGGCACCGGGAATCATGGCCCAGACCGTTGCCCTCAGAGCCATGGGCGCACCCCACCATTTCTCGTTATCAAGGCAGCTGGTAGCACGGGCAGCAATGGAACCCACGTTTGCCGGCACGCCGATGGAGGAGGTGGACTGAATCTGGGCGTTGAGAGCCTGAAGACCGGAAAGCAGGCCGGCCATGTAGATAAACTCATCCATGTCGTCATCGAAATCCGGGCATTCGCCATCTGCAGGATTTCCGTAATGGGCATTGTGGTGTTGCCAGGCCGTGTAATAGCGCCGGGCGGCGAGGGTATGGGCCCGCTTCTGACGGATCATGGCATCTTCAGCGGCATTCCCGTTCATGGCGTGCAGAGCCGCAAGGGCAGCAAGCTCATGTTCCCGGGCCTCTTCCTCGGCACAGCCGCCGGCAGAGAGGTAGAGCATCACCGCAAGCTGGTCCGGCTCATTGGTGACTCGGCCAAAGGACATCAACAATGGCGCTGTCGCCTCGCTCATGGCGCACCCCATGGCCAGGTCGTTACTCTCCATCAGGAAGGGTACCGTGTGACTCCGCGAGAAGCCCTGCATCACATCACCGGTGGTCTTGTACATCATGTGATTGACCATACTACAGCCGCTCAGAACCACGCTGGCCGTGAACGCTGCCACGAGATTTCGGACACGGCGCGCCGTCAAAAGCGCCTTTTGGGAGGGATTCCGGAAATGGGTCATACCTTCTTCACCTTTTGCGTTTTTGTTCTGATGCAGTTCTGCGCCGATCCCGCGGGCCAGACTCCGTCGGATGAACCGGTTTGTTACAGACTGTAACCAGGTGGGCATTATGGCCCAGGAGTCCCGGCTTTTATGCGACCGATGCCGCAAATGACGCTAAATTAAACACACCGATGCCGCCCGGGGGTTTGCACAATGGGACGGAAGCCACTATAGATTGCAGCAACCGTGAATCGTTGTGATTCCGGCCAGGACAGAGACTGAAACAGCAGAAATACAATAAAAGGAGTATCCGATGCGCAAACCTGAACTCGCCGCGGCCATTGCCGACCGAACCGGCCTCACCCGGGACAAGGCCAGCGAAGTGATTACCGCGTTCACCGACCAGGTGTCGGCCGCTGCCTCCCGGGGCGAAGATGTCACACTGATCGGCTTTGGCACCTTCAATATCCGCAGTCGTGAGGCGCGGGACGGACGCAACCCTCAAACCGGCGAGACCATTCGCATCCCTGCCAGTAAAACCGTGGGCTTCAAGGCTGGGAAGGCACTGAAAGACGAAATCCGCTAGTCAGCCGCAGGCCCGCTCATGCGGGCCTGATTCACTCCAGTGTCAGGTACCGGCGACGGAGGCACACTCGGAACGGGTGGCATCTACCCGGCACCGAATCGCCTTCATCAGCTTGATGGCCCGCTCATCGTAAACACCGTCTTCCAGTAACGACAGCCGCACCTTGCGCAGCATCTTATCGTATTCGGCGGTATCTTCCCGCGGCAACTCCATCCACACGTCTTCAGGAATCTCCGCCTCTGCCTGGGCAATGATTTCATACGCCTCATCAATGCGCTTGATCGCCTGCTCCCGGACCATCTGGCCGGCGAAATCGGGGAACCGGTCGCGGTGGATGATCACCTGGAAGTTCATGTAGCCCAGGGCATATTTGACCACGGCCCCGTTGGGCTGGACGCCCTTGTATAACTCCAGCGGGGTATAGGCGACGGCCGGGGCGTAAGCCAGGTCAACGCTGCCGTTATTGAACTTACCGGCAAAGTTCGCGGAATTGGACCCCACCACGGAGGCGCCGACATGGCGAACCATCCGGACCGATGCCTGATCGTAGTCCAGGGTGGCAATCCGTTTGCCCTGAAGCTTTTCGACCGAATCGATACTGCGGTCCCGGGTGTGAAGGTAAATGGCGCCGCCAGGGAACACGCCTGCCACTTCGTAGGGGCCGTCAATCAGGAACGGCCGGGCCTTGGGCTGGCTCAGGGTGTTGTACAGCAGGCGCATTTCCTCTTCGCCAGGCACGGCGCCCATGGCTTCAAGGCTGCCGGTGAACTTGTTGAATTCACGGGCACGGGTGCCGGTAAGCAGAACAGCATCGCACTGCCCCGCCTTGAAGTCCTCGGCAGCCACCTTTTCATCGGTATAGGCACGAAGATCCAGCTTGATGCCATTTTTCAGGGCAACCGGCTGAAAGGTCTTGGTGATGGCAAACAGGGGGCCATTGGCACCAACCGGGTCAAAAACGCAAAAACTGCGTTCCAGAGGCTCATTCTGTGCCTGCGCCTGACCCATCGAGGGGAAGACCAGACTGGCACAGAGGGCAGCCGCCATGGCTACCCGCTGGGGGAGGTTTGCTGATTTCACGGGATGACTCCTGGTTATTATTGTCGGGCGCCGGTCTGGGTTTCTGGACCGGCCAGGCCACGCTTTCCTTGGTCGACCATAGGGCGACGGCTACAAGAATACGTTGGCACAGGTGCCTGCCATCAAGGGTTTTTCAGCAACAGGGGGAGATTCTGTGATGGTGTCGACAGAGGTTTCGCAACCTCTGCCGCACTTTCAGACAGTTCGCCGGGATCAGATCACCGGCTGGGGCCAGGCCTTTCGACCCTCACTCAGGGTGAGTCTGATCACACCTGGCAGTTCGCGGTCCGTCACCGGCGCGTGACGGCCAGCCGAAACCAGTGTTTTCGCGCTGGGCGTCCAGAAGGCATCGGGATCGAACAGGCAAATATCGGCGACTTCGCCCTCCGCCAGACGCGCAGTCCGGCCAAGCACGGAGGCCGGACCGGCAGTCAGAGCCCGGATCAGGTCGGGCAACGCCAGCTCATTCATTTCCACCAGCTCCAGACCCAGCGACAGCACGCTCTCGATGCTGGACAGCCCCGGCTCGGTAGCAGCCATGGGCGCCTGCTTTGCAGCGGTATCATGAGGCTGATGCTGGCTGACGATAGCATCAATTACCCCTTCCCGGACACCGGCTATCAGCGCCTTGCGATCGCTCTCGCCACGCAGTGGCGGGCGGACGTGGAAGCGGCTGTCAAAACCGGCAAGCGCCTCCTCCGTGAACACCAACTGATGCATGGCCACATCGGCGGTGACCGCAATACCCCGGCGGCGGGCATCGGCCAGCATTTCAACACTGCGACCGCAGGAGAGCTGGCTGAGGTGCAAACGTACCCCGGTTTCCTCGGCCAGTAACAGCATCTCCATCACCGCAGCGGTTTCCGCCACTTCCGGAATACCAAGCAGGCCCAAACGCGAGGTCACCAGGCCATCATGGGCGTAGCCGTCGGCGGCCAGGGCCTGGTTCTCGGGGCTGAACATCACCGTCAAACCAAACGTCTGGGCGTAGGCCATACACCGGCGCAATATGCGGGCATTGCGCACGCCCCGGGAACCATTACCCACGGCAACACAGCCGGCTGCGGCCAGGCCAGCCATATCACTGAGCAGATCGCCCTCAAGACCTCGGGTGATAGCGCCAATGGGCAAAACCCGGATGGGCGAACGGCTGGCAGCACCATCACGGATCAGGTGGGTGACGGCACTGGAATCGTTTACCGGCGAGGTTTCCGGCGAGGCGCACACGGTGGTAAATCCGCCGTGGGCCGCGGCAAGGGTCTCCGAAGCGATGTTACCTTTCTGACCGTTGCCCGGCTCACGGACATTACAGCAAAGATCGACAAACCCCGGTGTGATTATGCCGTTGTCTGCGCTGATGGTCTCGTCGGCTGTCTCCCGGGCGGCGGCTTCGCCCATCGCAACAATACGGCCATCCCTTATCAACAGTGCGGTATTCTCCTGCTCTGCGCCCTGGCCATCGAACAGGCGGCCTCCGGTGATTTTCAGACTGCTTCCGGATGTATTGACACTGCTCATGCCTGGCCCCTCTCACTCAGTTTCTGCTGGCGCTCGGCGACCTGACCGCCCATGGCCATGGACATGACCGCCATCCGGATGGCAATGCCGTTAGTGACCTGGTTCAGAATCACCGATTGCGGCCCGTCGGCCACCGCCGACTCAATTTCAACGCCGCGGTTGATGGGCCCCGGATGCATGACGATGCATTCCGGATGCGCCAGCGCCAGTTTCTGCTGGTTCAGTCCGTACAGCCGGTAAAACTCCCGCTCGCTGGGCAGCAAAGCGCCTTCCATCCGCTCTTTCTGAAGCCGCAGCATGATCACCACATCCAGGTCCCTCATGCCCCGGTTCATATCGTATTCAACCGTGCAGCCAAGACTTTCCACGTCTTTGGGAAGCAGCGTCCCGGGAGCAATGACCCGTACCTCTTCGGCACCCAGCTCGTTGAGGGCCCTGATCTGGGAACGGGCCACCCGGGAGTGCAGGACGTCTCCGACGATAGCGACTTTCAGTCCCTCGAACCGTCCCTTGTGCTGGCGGATCGTCAGCATATCCAGCATGGCCTGGGTCGGGTGGGCGTGACGGCCATCACCGGCGTTGATAATGGCGACGCCGGGGGTCACGCTCTCGGCGATAAAATGCGGCGCACCACTCTGGGAGTGGCGGACCACGAACATGTCGCTGGCCATGGCTTCCAGATTGAGCAGCGTGTCAGACAGGGATTCGCCCTTGGAGGTGGCCGAGGTACTAATGTCCAGGTTAAGCACATCCGCAGACAGTCGCTTGGCCGCCAGCTCAAAGGTACTGCGGGTGCGGGTACTGGATTCAAAAAACAGGTTCACCACGGTCCGGCCCCGGAGCAGCGGCACTTTCTTGATGGTGCGCTCCCCCACCTCGATAAAGGAATCCGCCGTGTCGAGGATGTCGGTCAGCAAGGCGCGATCCAGGCCGTCGAGAGTAAGGAAGTGCCGCAACTGACCATCCCGGGTCAGCTGCAAGTGGTGCGGGGAAGAGTCGTTCGCGGTCATGGGTCGCCTGTTATCTGATTCGGAGGTTTATTGTCCGGCTTCCTGGAGCTCGATGCGGAGCGGGTCGGGGCCACGCAGTTTGACTCGCTGATGGGATTCCAGCGCCATCGTCTTGCCAGCCACGTCGGGCTGGATGGGCAGTTCCCTGGCGCCGAGGTCAATCAGGGTGGCCAATATGATACTGGCTGGGCGGCCATAATCGAAGATCTCATTCATCGCGGCGCGGATGGTCCGGCCGCTCATGATGACATCGTCAATCAGGATGATGTCCCGACCCTCGGTATCGAAGGGCAAGCTTGAGGGTTTGACCCGGGGATTCAGGCCAATGCGGCTGAAATCGTCGCGGTAGAAGGAAATGTCCAGTTCGCCGAACGGCTCATCGATACCCAGGCGCTTGCTGAGCACATCCGCCAGCCAGACGCCACCGGTACGGATACCGATCAGAACCGGCGATTCCACGCCCCTTTGCTCCAGCGTCTGACGCAGCCCTGACTCCATCTGGTCAAGCAACTGATCAATATCAAGCAATGCCGTCATTCGGTCCTCACTGTTGAAAAAAGGTTTCCAGGATCAGCACCGCGGCCCGGTCGTCGACTCCGTGACGTCCAAAATCACGACTGCCCCCGGCGGCCATCACTTCGCCCTTGGCTTCGAAGCTGGTGAGCCGCTCGTCCACCATCTCGACCGGCACGTGGTAACGCCCGTGCAGGCGCTTGCCGAACTTGCGCGCCCGGGCACACATATCGTTTTCGGTGTCGTCCATGTTCAGAGGCAGGCCAACCACCACTAGGTCCGGGCGCCACTCCTCAAGCAGGGATTCAATCTGTTGCCAGTCCGGAATACCGTCGCGAGCGGGAACCAGCGCCACTGGCTGGCCGGACCCAAGCAATTCCTGGCCGACGGCAACGCCAATCCGGCGGGTACCAAAATCAAACGCCATAACCCGGCGACTGGTAGTCTCAGGCATGGCCGACCGATTCACTGAGCTGGTTGAGATCTATGCCGATCAGTTTGAGTACGGCCTTGTAACGTTCTTCCCAGGGGGTACGAAACAGGATCTCCGTGGTGGCCGGGCAAGTGAGCCAGGCGTTACTGCCCAGCTCCTCTTCCAGCTGCCCCTCGCTCCAACCGGAGTAGCCCAGGGCCACCAGATATTCCTCGGGGCCCTCACTACGGCCAATCCCTGCCAGTATGTCGCGGGATGTGGTCAGCAGAACATCTTCTGTGACCTTTGCCGTATTCTGCCAACTGGTTCCGGGGGGATGCAGCACAAAGCCCCGCTCCGGCTGCACCGGACCACCGCTGAATACCGGCAGATCCAGTTCGCCCCCTGGCATGTCCAGTTGTTCCAGAATCTCGCCCAGGTGAATGTCCAGCGGGTGATTGATCATCAAGCCCAGAGCACCGTCGTCGGAATGCTCACAGATATAAATAACGCCGCCATGGAAACGGGGATCCGCGAGATAGGGTGATGCAACCAGAAAATGGTGCCGCAAGCTGTGGGGAGAGTGTTTTGATGCTGTCATCCGGATGTCAGCCCCCGACGCTGGAAGGACCAGGTACGTATGATTTCGAGTTCATCCACCTCTTTCCGCATTTCGTCCGGAAACGGTGCAAAAGGCGCGGCCATCCTGACAATGCGTATTGCTGCATCATCCAGCACGGTGCTGCCGGAAGACTGAAGGATAGCCACCTCTTTAATGGTGCCGTCTTTCTTCAGCGACACCAGCAACCTCAGTGTGCCATAGATTCCGGCATTGCGCGCCTCAGTGGGGTAATTGATGTTGCCCACCCGGGTTACCTTGCTGACCCAGTTCTGGACATACCAGGCGTTGGTAGACTTGAGCGTGGAGGCAGCGGTAACACGCATCACCCTGGGTTTGCGGGCATAGGCCTGCTGCTGGGCATCGAAGCGGGCCTCCAGGCTGGCAATTTCAAGGCTACGCTCCATCAGGCTCTTTTTCTCCCGCACGGGCAGGGGCTCTTCTTCGGGCGTGGTGCGTTCCTCAGGCGCCTGAACCTTCTGACTGGACGCGCTCTCGGTCTGCACCACCTGTTTTTCCTGGCGCGGCTGCGGCTGGGTCTGGGACGGCGGCTCGGGCTGAACCTGAGCCACTTCAGGCTGACTGACCTCCGCCGGCTGGGGCGTGGTCATTTCCCGAACCTCTTCCTGGGTACCGCTGCCCTTCTGACTGGTCTGGGCCAGAAAATCCGCTTTCTCGGGAGCTTCTTCGTCGTCGAACTGGGACAGGGTGATCTCCATGGTCTGAGCCGAGGAACGGGGCGACTCAGGCGCAAAGGTGATACCCAACACCACAATGGCGTGCACTGCCAACGCCATGAAAAGGGTGAAGGAAAACCGGTCGAAGTCGCTTACCTGAACTGCCATTCCTAATACGGATCCTGTCGTTAAACCTGCCCGGTGACCACTACCGGATTAAGCCTGGCCCAGGCGTTTTGCGATTGCATCCATCAACAGACCACCAATATCGATCCCGAAGGCGGCATCGAGTTCCCGGATGCAGGTCGGGCTGGTGACATTGATTTCGGTAAGATAATCACCGATCACGTCCAGGCCGACAAATATGAGGCCCTTCTCTTTAATCACCGGCGCAACGCGCTCGCAGATCTCCCGATCCCGGGCGGTCAGTTCCCGACCTTCGCCGCGGCCGCCGGCGGCAAGATTGCCCCGATTCTCCCCTTGGGATGGGATTCTCGCAAGGGAATAGGGTACCGGCTCACCGTCGATCAACAGGATACGTTTGTCACCATCGCTGATTTCCGGAATGTACTTCTGGGCCATGGCCTGGTGAGTGCCATAGTTGGTGAGGGTTTCGATAATGACCCCGAGGTTGAAATCGTTTTCGCGGATCCTGAAGATCGAATGACCGCCCATGCCATCCACCGGCTTCATGATGACATCGCCGTGCTTGGCATAGAACTCGCGGAAACGGGTTGCCGAACGCGAGACCAACAGAGGTGGCGTCAGGTCCTCAAACTGCGTGGCAAACAGTTTCTCGTTGCAGTCGCGAAGCGTGGATGCCGGGTTGACCACCAGGGCACCCTGCTGCTCCGCCGCCTCCAATATATAGGTGGCCATCAGGAACTCACGGTCCACCGGCGGATCCTTGCGCATCAGGATGACATCCAGGTCCCCCAGCGCCCGGTCCTGGCTGGGCCCGAAGCTGTACCAGTTCTCGGGATCCATGTGGACGGTCAGGTCGCGGGTGTGCGCCATGGCCGTGCCGCCATCGAGATACATATCCGGCAGCTCCATGTATTCGATTTCCCAGCCACGTTTCTGGGCAGCCAGCAACATGGCCAGTGAGCTGTCTTTCTTGAAGTGGATATCTTCAATCGGATCCATCACGATCCCGAGTCTGACGGTCATGAGCGTTCCTGCAGTCCTGAGGGTTAAAAACACGAACCGGTCTGCAGAGCGGACCGGGCATTAAGTGCTATGCTGTGAAATCAGATGGTATTGTACCCGAGCTGCAAATGCATCCGGAGAAATCCTCAGTCAGTTACGTGACGTTGCGGGCAGAAGTACATTTGGTCACAAACTAATACTTTTTATCCGGCCATTGATAATCTATAAATGAGCGGGGTTTATAGAAGAACCTTAAGGTTTGTGTTAAAACCCCCGTTTTAAAATAACGACAGTCGCTGAGCGCAAGGCAGTTGGACAATGGATGACAACTTCGAGAATTTGAAGATCATGGTGATCGACGACAGTAAAACCATACGTCGCACCGCAGAAACCCTTCTGAAAAAGGTCGGCTGTGAGGTCATCACCGCGACTGACGGCTTTGACGCTCTTGCAAAGATTGCCGATTCCCAGCCGGACATCATTTTTGTCGATATCATGATGCCCCGCCTGGACGGCTACCAGACCTGCGCACTTATCAAGAACAATTCCTCCTTCAAAAAGACGCCGGTTATCATGCTCTCCAGCAAGGACGGGCTGTTCGACAAGGCCAAGGGCCGGATCGTCGGCTCGGACCAGTATCTGACCAAGCCGTTCAGTAAGGATGAGCTACTTAATACCATCCGCCAGTATGTTCCACAGGCGGAACAGTAAACCTGCTGCCCCCAAGAACTTTCGAGGAAACCATGGCCCGCATTCTGATTGTTGACGATTCCCCTACCGAGGTTAAGAAAATTTCCACGATCCTGGAAAAACACCAGCACGAAGTGCTGACCGCCGATAACGGTGCCGACGGTGTTGCCAAGGCCCGTGCCGAAACCCCGGATCTGGTTCTGATGGATGTGGTTATGCCCGGCCTGAATGGCTTCCAGGCAACCCGCCAACTGACCCGCGCACCGGAAACCGCCTCCATCCCGGTGGTCATCGTAACCACCAAGGATCAGGAAACTGATCGCGTATGGGGCACCCGCCAGGGCGCCAAGGGTTACCTGGTCAAGCCGGTTAACGAAGACGACCTGATCAAAACAATCAACAGTCTGATTGCCTGATCCCCAACCGTGGAGTACGCATGTCCGCCCAGGCCGCCCCTTTTGCCGTTCTGACGGATATCGCCGAGCGCAGCCGGTCTCTGGCTGCCGGCCTGCCGGAGCAACAGGAAGCCGTTGAACTCTGGAACGGCATCGGTTTTGTTCTCGCAGGTGAACGCTACGTTGCCCCCATGGGCGAAGTCACTGAAATCCTACATGTCCCCAGGTTCACCCACATACCTGGGGTTCGCCCGTTTTTGCTTGGCGCCGCCAATGTTCGTGGCCGCCTCCTGCCTCTGGTTGATCTCGCCGGCTTTTTCGATATTCCCCGCTCTTCCCGCAGCCAGCGGGAGCGGCGAGTGCTGGTTGTTGAGCAGGGCGATATTTTCAGCGGGCTGGTAGTCGACAGTGTCCTGGGTATGCAGTACTTCGCAACTGACAGTTTCAAGGATTCGCCCGAGGGCGTACCTGAAAACGTTCAACCGTTTGTCTCAGGCGGATATGAACGCAACGAGGAAGTCTGGAAAGTGTTTTCGGCCGTCGACCTGCTCGAGGACGAACGATTTCTGGACGTCGCACAGTGGTAAGGGTGGTGACAATGGCAGGAACATCACCCTGACCGCCTGAAACCCGAAAAAACAAACTTGCCAATTTCTTGAAGAGGCCGGGAGCCAGAAAATGAAGAACAGAGCCGGAAGACTCAGTATGGGACAGGGAGGCAACAAGCTGGTTGCCGGCCTGATCGCCGCGCTGATCGCACTCACCATCCTGCTCGTTGTCGTGCTGTTCATTATCAATCAGGACAGCCAGAACGATCAGGAGTACATCGCCAACACCGCCGAGCTGAGGGTGCTCTCTCAGGAGATCGCGAAGAACGCGACCGAGGCTGCCGGCGGTACCGCCGAGGCCTTCAACCAGCTGCGCCGCTCCCGTGACGAATTCCAGCAGCTCTGGACCAACGTAACCGAGGGTAATCCGGAAACCGGTCTGCCGCCGAGTGAACTGGCCCAGCAGAGTGGCGTTCAGGAAAACTGGAACACCGTGCGGGAAAACGCCGACAGCATCCTCTCCACCCAGGATGCGGTACTCGGCCTGCACGAGGTAGCCCGGACCCTGAACGAAACCATCCCGCAGCTGCAGGTTGAGTACGACGATATCGTACAGATCCTGCTCGACAATGACGCGCCTGCCGAACAGATCGCACTGGCCCAGCGTCAGTCGCTGCTGGCGGAGCGGATTGTTCGCTCGGTCAACAACGTACTCTCCGGTGACGAAGACGCGGTTATTGCCGCTGACCGTTTCGGTCGCGACGCAAGCCTGTTCGGTCGAGTGCTCGAGGGCCAGCTGAACGGCAACCCGGCGATGGGTATCTCTCAGGTTAATGACGAAGACGCCATCTACGGCCTCGAAGCGGTCGATGAACTGTTCCAGTTCGTTTCCCAGAACGTAGACGCGATCCTTGAGGCCTCTCCCGACCTCTTCAAGGTTCGTACTGCCGCCAGCGACATCTTCCAGAATTCAGAGATCCTCCTTTCCGAACTCTCGGTACTGGCTGAAAACTTCCGGACCCAGTCCGGCTCACGACTGGTCAGCCCGACCCTGGCCTTCGCCATCCTGGCCGCCATGGTGGCGATCGTTGTCTTCATCGGTCTGGCCCTGTACCGCGAAGCCCAGGCCCGACTGGCTGCCACCCAGGAGCAGAACGAGCAGAACCAGAACGCGATCCTGCGACTGCTGGACGAACTGGCCGACCTCGCTGATGGTGACCTGACCACCGAGGCCACGGTTACCGAGGACTTCACCGGCGCCATCGCCGACTCCATCAACTACGCGATCGACCAAATGCGCGGATTGGTACAGGCCATTCGTGGTACTGCGGTACGGGTAGCGTCAGCGGCCCAGGAAACCCAGGCTACGGCCATGCACCTTGCCGATGCTTCCGAGCACCAGGCCCAGGAAATTGCCGGCGCCTCCGCCGCGGTTAACGAGATGGCTGTGTCCATCGACCAGGTATCCTCGAACGCTGCCGAATCCTCTGCGGTTGCGGAGCGGTCGGTTGCGATCGCGAAGAAAGGCGCGGAAGTGGTACAGAACACTATCCGCGGCATGGACAACATCCGTGAGCAGATCCAGGAAACGTCCAAGCGGATCAAGCGCCTGGGTGAGTCTTCCCAGGAAATCGGTGACATCGTATCCCTGATCAACGACATCGCCGACCAGACCAACATCCTGTCCCTGAACGCCGCGATCCAGGCCTCCATGGCCGGTGACGCGGGCCGGGGCTTCGCAGTGGTTGCGGACGAAGTTCAGCGACTGGCGGAACGTTCCTCCGCGGCTACCAAGCAGATTGAAGCGCTGGTTAAGACGATCCAGTCGGATACCAACGAAGCGGTTATCTCCATGGAACACACCACCGCCGAGGTGGTCCGTGGTGCCCGTCTGGCCCAGGACGCGGGTATCGCACTCGAGGAAATCGAGAACGTATCCATGTCTCTGGCGGAACTGATCCAGAACATCTCCAACGCCGCGCGTCAGCAGTCGTCGTCGGCCGCGCACATTTCCAACACCATGAACGTTATCCAGGAAATCACGTCCCAGACCTCCTCGGGTACCAATGCGACCGCGAAGTCCATCGGTAACCTGGCAGAAATGGCGTCCGAGCTGCGGTCTTCCGTTGCCGGCTTCACCCTGCCGGAAGAAGACGTGGCGGAACAGGAAGAAGAGGAAGACAGCGACGTTCCGGTGGTGGGCTGATTTCCGTTCCAGGGCTGTTGACGGTTTATGGCGCAAATGCATAACAACCTGTCACCTGCCGAGGGCATCTGGTCACTGCGCCGACTCCCGGATATGGACGAGGCGCAGTTCAGCCAGTGGCAAACCCTGCTGGAACACCGAACCGGCATAACCCTGTCCGCGGAACGCCGTTCGTTTCTGGAAACGAACCTTGGCATCCGGATGCGGGAGATCGGCTGCAGCAGCTATCAGGCCTATTACGAAAAAATCGTATCCGGGCCCGATGCAATCCGGGAATGGTCAACACTGGTCGATCGGCTCACGGTTCAGGAAACCCGGTTTTTCCGCGACCCCGACGCCTTCCGGCTGGTTTCCGACTACGTCCTGACCCGGCCTCGGGAGCAGCTGAAAAAGCGCCCCCTGGAGGCCTGGAGTGTCGGATGTAGCACCGGAGAGGAACCGTACACTCTGGCCATGGTGCTGAATGAATGCATGAGCCAGCTGGCGTTGCAGCCGCTGTTCGGTGTCACCGGCTCTGATATCAGCAAGCCGGTGATCGAGAAAGCCCGGAACGGTCAGTTCAATCCCCGCAAACTGCTGGGAATGGATGAAGACATGAAAGCCCGGTATTTCCGCCCGGCCGAGCGGAATACCGTAGAAATTGTGAACAGCATCCGTGACAGGGTGTGCTTTACCAGACTGAATGTTCTGGATCTTGATAAAGCGCCCATGCACGGGATGAACATCATCTTCTGCCAGAATCTGCTGATTTATTTCCGTCGCTGGCGCCGGCGGGAGATTGTCAAGCGACTTGCAGAGCGGCTGGCGCCCGGGGGGTTGCTGGTTCTGGGCCAGGGAGAGCTGACCGATTGGCAGCCTCCCGGGTTACAGAGAGTCCCCTCGGAACATGTGCTGGCGTGGATCAAACGCCAGACTGACGAAGAATAACCGGAGTGGTTATGGGCAATCACCATGACAGCATCGCCCTCGACTGGGTTCGGGGAGAGATACAGGACACGCTGACCCAGGGTCAGCATGCACTGGAAGCGTATGTCGAGAATCGTGACGACACCGCGCGCCTGCGCTTCTGCCTGAATTATCTCCATCAGGTACACGGCACCTTGCAAATGGTCGAGCTCTACGGTGCAGCCCTGCTCACCGAGGAGATGGAAAAGCTCACCCAGGCCGTACTCAACGAAACCGTTGCCAATACCGACGAGGCGGTTGAGGTCCTGATGCAGGCCATCCTGCAGCTGCCCCAATACCTTGAGCATCTGGCCAGCAGTCAGGACGATTTTCCGATGGTGCTGCTGCCACTGCTTAACGACCTTCGGGCCGCCCGTGGCGAATCCCTGCTGTCTGATACTTCATTGTTCAAACCGGATCTGGCGCCCTCACGAATCACAGTAACCGGCAAGGTATCGCAGCGCCTGCAAGACCCCACCGTTCTGGGCCACATCCGCAAGCTGCGCCAGATGTACCAGTTTGCGCTGGCCGGCGTCATCCGGGAAGCGGATCTCGATGCCCATTTCGAGTACATGCAGAAGGTGATCCAGCGGCTGATCCGTTTGTGCCAGAAAACGCCCCGGGGTGAGCTCTGGAAAGCGGCCAGTGCGTTCGTGGAAACACTGCAGGCACACGTCAATCCGGTGAACGCAGCAGTGAAATCCCTGCTCAGGGAACTGGACAGTGAAATCCGCCGGCTTACCGACGAACATGCGGATATCCTCCAGCAACCGGTACCGGAAGCGCTGCTAAAACACCTGCTCTATTACGTTGCCCGTGCCCGGGATCTGGATTCGCCTCAGGTCAGCGCCCTGCGGGAGGCCTACCAGCTGAACCAGGCACTGCCATCGGAAGACGATGTTGATGCCGCCCGAACCCGGGTATCTGGTCCGGGCCGGGACGCCATCCATTCGGTGGTGGGTGCGCTCAACGAAGAGCTGGCCAAGCTCAAGGACCAGCTGGACTTGTTTGTTCGCTCAGAGCTGCGCCAGAACAGTGAGCTTGAGGACCTGCTCCCAGGTTTGCGCCAGGTGGCCAATACCCTGGCCGTGCTGGGTCTGGGGATACCGCGAAAAGTGGTGACCGAGCAGGTCGAACTGGTAGAAAACCTGAGCGCCCAGTCCGAACAGGTTGATGACGGCACCCTGATGGACATCGCCGGCGCACTGCTTTACGTCGAAGCCAGTCTCGCTGGCCTGGACAGTGACGGACAACAGGAGTCGTCCACAGAGGAGGCCTCCGATGCTCCGGTGAACCTTGGCTCACGTGAGCTGGGTGAAGCCAGTGGCGCGCTGCTCCGCGAATCCCGCAACACCCTGGAGCAGGTTAAGTCCGCCATCGTGAATTTCATTGCCTCGCAATGGGATACCCGGGAAATTGAACACGTCCCGGGCCTGCTGCACAGCATTCGCGGCGGCCTCAGCCTGATCCCGCTGGATCGGGTTGCCGGCATGCTGGCCTCGGCAGAGCGCTACATCACTGACGTGTTGTTGGGCAGCAAACAGGTTCCGGACTGGAAACAGCTGGATATTCTGGCCGATGCCGTCACCAGCATCGAGTATTACCTTGAACGTCTGGCCGAGGGTATTGGCGAAAACGACTCGATTCTCAGAGTTGCCGAGGACAGCCTCGCATCCCTCGGGTTCCCGGTCGGCGCAGAGCCCACCTGGACCGAAACTGCCGCAGAGGACGTGCCGGTTGTTGAACCGGCTGAAGAGCAACCGGAAACCACCGTTACGGCTGCCCCAGAAGAAACCAAGAGCTCGGATTCGGAGCTTCTGGACGATGAGATTCTCGGCATTTTCGTTGAGGAAGCCGAAGAAGTTCTCGAAACCATCCACGAATTCTATCCCCGGCTGCGCCAGAACCACGATGACCGTGAAGCGCTGACCGAGGTTCGTCGTGCCTTCCACACGCTCAAGGGGAGCGGCCGACTGGTTGGCGCCACCAGTATTGGCGAACTGGCATGGTCTGTTGAAAACCTGTTGAATCGTGTGATTGACCAGACCATTCGACCCACCGACGACATGTTTACCCTGGTGGACGAGGTCAATGCCCGCATTCCCTCGCTGATCCGTGAGTTCAAGGAAGGCCAGACCGCTGGCGACGTTGAAACACTCATCAGCCGCGCCGAGGCCATGGCGACAACCCGCCGCACCGACGATGAAGCCGTCGAGACACAGGAAGTTGCCGAGGTGGAAGACACAGCGGTCGATGCGCAAGAAGAGACCCTGGAAACAGAGTCGTCCGTCGAGAAAAACGACACCGCCGAGGCCGCACCTGAAACGTCTTTCGATGAAGACGACCTGATCGACGATGAAATACTCGAAATTTTTGTTGAAGAAGCCGGCGAGGTGCTGGAAACCATCCGCGAATACCTGCCGATGCTTCTGCGTCAGCACGATGACCGCAGCGCCCTGTCGGAAGTTCGCCGTGCCTTCCACACGCTGAAAGGCAGTGGCCGCATGGTCGGCGCATTGGTTGTCGGCGAATTGGCTTGGTCCGTTGAAAACATGCTGAACCGCGTGATCGACGGCAGCATTTTCATGAACGATGACATTGCCAGCCTGCTGGAAGATGTCACCGCCAACCTGCCGGCCCTGGTCGAAGATTTTGAAAAACGCCGTGCGCCGTCGGTCGACACGTCCAACCTCGAAGCCCGTGCCAACGCCCTGGCCAACGGCGAAATTCCCGATGCCAGCATGATGCCGGTGGCGGAGTCCGATGGCTCGGAAGCCATGGCTGAAAGCGAATACGCAGCGGCTGAGGAAGAGGCCGGGAGCACAGACGAAGATGCGGTCGACCCGGTATTGCTGGATATTTTTGAAAGCGAAACCGAGACCCACCTGCAAACACTGAAGGACTTCCTGTCGGCAGCAGGTGACAAAACCACGGTTGCCTATACCGATGATCTTTCCAGGGCCCTGCACACGCTCAAGGGCAGCGCACATACCGCCGGCATCGGCCCGATCGCAGCGGTGATCACGCCTCTGGAACGATTCGTCAAGGAATCCCGGGCTCAGAACAAGCGTGCCAATCGTGACGTGCTCTCACTGATCGAATCCGCCTGCGACTTCCTGACCCAGGGACTTGCCCAGATTCGTGAAAATCCGCAGGCCTCGCTCCCAGGCACCGAAGCGTTCCTTGGGAAGCTGGATCAACTGACGGAGGAAACGCTCCGCAGCCACAGCGAGGAGGCGCCAAGCCAGCATCCGGAGCAGGCACCTTCGCAGCTGGTCCAGCTGTTCCTGAACGAGGGTCTCGACATTGTTCTTGATGCCGACCGGATCCTGGATCACTGGGCTGACAACCCCGGCGAAATGGCGTCGTTGAATCCACTACGCTCCGAACTGGAACAGCTAACCTCTGGCGCTTCCGAAGCCGGTCTCGGCGAAGTCGCCGCGCTCTCGGGTGCATTGAAGGAAACCTATGACGAGGCTGCACGGCGCGACCAGGCGCCGGACCAGACTTTCTTTGAAACTGTCCGCGCCGCTCATGAACAGCTGATCAACATGATGGACCAGGTGGCAGCCGGTCTTGCCACCGAATCCAGCGAGGATATGGTCGCCGCCCTCGAAGGCCTGAAGCAGGTCCAGATCCCGGAAAATCAGGAACCGGACGCCTTCGACCAGGAATTCACCGGCGACCTCGAGGAGATCGATCTCAGTCTTGAGATGGATGAGACCGAGACACCAGCCAGTGAAGACGCCCAAACCGCAGAGCAACCGCCGCTCCCGGAAACCACTGAATCCGACGACGAAATGGATGAGGAACTGGCGGAAATCTTCCTGGAAGAAGCCCGCGACCTCATCGACAGCACAGCCGAAGCGCTCCAGAACTGGAGCGAGAATACGGCCAACCTTGATATCCTGCGCCTGCTTCAGCGGGACTTGCATACCCTCAAGGGCGGTGCACGGCTGGCAGACATCCCGGCCGTCGGTGATCTCTCTCACGAACTGGAAAACCTGTTTGAGGGGCTGACTGAACAGCGGTTGTCGATCAACGACGAACTCTCGGACTTGCTGTTCCGCTGCCACGATCGTCTGGCAGGCATGGTCGAAAACCTGGAAGCCAAGGAGCTTCCGCGTCCTGCGCCGGATCTGATCGCTGAAATCCAGGCCTACATGGACAACGCCACCGGAACGCGGCCGGTTACCAGCGTAGCCAGCCCCGATGAAGAATCTGCTCCGGCTGAAACGGAAGAAGAACAGGCGCCGCTCCCTGACGTGGAAGAACCGGAAGATAGTGATGTTGCCGGAACCGATGAAGGTGCCGAGTCGGAGGAAGGCGTTGCCGATCTCTCTCACCTGGATCCGGAGCTGGTCGGCATTTTCCTGGAAGAAGCCTACGATCTGATCAACTCCACGGGCAGCGCGCTGCATACCTGGACCGAAGATCCCTCGGATCGAAGCATTGCCGCAGAACTCCAACGGGATGTTCACACCCTGAAAGGCGGCGCCCGGATGGCCGGAGTAGAGGCCATCGGCGACCTGACACATGTGCTGGAAGACCTGTTCGAAAAGGTTGCGGAAGGTCAGCTGGAGGCCAGCGAGTCCATGAACGACCTGCTGTTTGCCTGCCATGACCGGTTGGCGCAGATGGTCGAACAGGTGGCTACCCAGAAGCCGTGCCCGCCGGCCAATGAGCTGGTCGCCCGGGTCCAGTCCATCTTGCGGGGCGAGGCAATGCCTTCAGATGCCCGCGACGAGGAGCCGGAACAACCGGCAGAGACTGAGCAAACTGTATCACCGGCCGAGGAAGTGCCGGAAGCCGCCAGCCTCAGCGAGACTCTGACCCAGGCCAGTGACGACGATCTGATTGGCATCTTCCTGGACGAAGGTCTGGAAATCTTTGACGCCATCAGCGAATGTCTCGACCAGTGGCGCGACGAGCCGGAAGAACTGACCGGCCTGACCGAGCTGCAGCAGGAACTGCACACCCTCAAGGGCGGCGCACGGCTTTCCGACGTTGATCCGATTGCCAACCTGGCGGAGGCCTGGTCAGACGCTCTCGACCCCCTGATTTCCGGTTCAAACAACCAGAAGACGTTGCTCAGCCTCAGTGATCGCGCCCTGATCAGCCTCAAGGCCATGCTCAACACCCTGGAGGAAGGCAACAAGCCGGAACCGGATACCGGGCTTATTGAAGACTTCCGGGCCGCCCACGAGGTGGCAACCGAAGAAACGGCTGCGCCCCGTGAAGAGTCCGAGCACGAGGCCATTGACCCGGAAGTACTGGAGATCTTTCTGGAGGAAGCCGGCGAAATCATGGATCAGCTCGAGCAGCTGCTTGATGACTGGCGCAAGGAACCGGCAAACCACAACTTCAACCAGGAAGCCCAGCGGGCACTCCACACCCTCAAGGGCGGTGCCCGTCTGTCCCAGCTGACCGAGCTTGGCGACAAGGCACACGCCTTTGAAACCCGTTTGATTGATCTGGGCGGCAACGCCCCGGATGAATCACAGTGGCAGGCGATCACCGAAGATCACGACGCCATCATTGCCCTGGTTGCCGATATCCGTAAAGGCTATGAGTCCGGCTCGGGCGTGCCCGCAGCGACGAAGGCCGAAACACCGGCACCTGTCGCACCGGAACCCAAGAAGCCTGAAGAGCCGACACCGCCTGCCAGGGCGGAAAAGCCGGTGGCACCGGCGCCGAAGCCCGAAAAATCTCCCGCCAAGGCCCGCAAGCAGGCGGCCGAAGCGCAGCGCGCTGCCCAGGAAACCATCCGGGTCTCCGCACCGCTGCTGGATGACCTGGTCAACCTGGCGGGTGAAACCAGTATCACCCGTGGCCGACTGGAGCAACAAACCAGTGATTTCGGCCACACGCTGGACGAAATGGCCGCTACCATCGAACGTCTGCGTGAGCAGCTACGCCGGATGGAAATCGAGACCGAAGCGCAGATCCTGTTCAGTGCCGAGAAAGAACACGGCCCGGATTACGGTGACGACTTCGACCCGCTGGAAATGGACCGTTACTCGTCCATCCAGCAGCTGTCCCGCGCATTGACTGAATCCTCTTCGGATCTGGCCGATCTTCGTGAGACTCTGTCTGACCGGGTTCGCGACACTGAAACCCTGCTGGTACAGCAGTCCCGGATCAACACGGAACTCCAGGAAGGTCTGATGAAGACCCGGATGATTCCGTTTGCCTCCATGGTGCCGCGTCTGCGCCGCATTGTTCGCCAGATCAGCGGCGAGCTGGGCAAGAAGGTGGATTTCGATGTCCGCAACGCCGAAGGCGAGATGGACCGGAACATCCTCGAGCGCATGATCGCGCCCCTGGAACACATGCTCCGGAACGCCCTGGACCATGGTATCGAGAGCCCGGCCGACCGGAAGAAAGCGGGCAAGCCGGAGACCGGCGAGGTTACCCTGTCACTGACCCGTGAAGGCGGCGATGTGGTCCTGCGCATGATCGACGATGGCGCCGGTATTCCCTCTTCGGTGATCCGCGACAAGGCCATCCGTCAGGGCATGTTGCGAGAAGATGAAGACCTGTCCGAACGGGAAATCCTGCAGTTTATCCTGCAGCCGGGCTTCTCCACCGCCCAGCAGGTCACCCAGATTTCCGGCCGGGGCGTGGGCATGGATGTGGTTGCCAGTGAAATCAAGCAACTCGGCGGCAGCCTGGATATCGATTCCGCCGTGGGCCGCGGCACCACCTTCACCGTGCGCCTGCCGTTCACGGTGTCTGTGAACCGGGCCTTGATGGTTTCCACGGGCGAGGATTTCTACGCGATCCCGCTTAACACCATTGAGGGTATCGTTCGAGTCAGCACTTACGAGCTTGAGGAATATTACAAGCCGGATGCGCCGCTGTATGAATACGCCGGCCAGGAATACCGGCTCCAGTACCTGGGCAGCCTGCTGAACAGTGACCACCATCCGAAGCTGCAGGGACAGGCTCTGCCGCTGCCGGTGATTCTGGTGCGCGGTGCCGAGCAACCCATGGCCCTGCAGGTGGACAACCTGATGGGCAGTCGGGAGATTGTTGTTAAATCTCTCGGACCCCAGTTCAGTTCCGTTCGCGGCGTGTCCGGTGCCACCATCCTGGGTGACGGTAACGTGGTTGTGATTCTCGACCTGCCGGCCATGATCCGTTCCGACATCCTGTCCGAACGCCAGCGCCTGGCCAATCTCGAGAAGGCTCGCGAGTCCGCCCGGTACGAGGAACAGGCCACCGTGGTCATGGTGGTGGACGACTCGGTTACAGTGAGGAAGGTCACCTCGCGGCTGCTGGAGCGAAACGGCATGGAAGTCATCACCGCGAAAGACGGGCTCGATGCGGTGGCACAGCTGCAGGACCACAAACCGGACATTATCCTGCTGGATATCGAGATGCCGCGGATGGACGGTTTCGAAGTTGCCAGCTTTGTTCGCCACGACGATAACCTGCGTGAAACACCGATCTGCATGATCACCTCCCGGACCGGCGAGAAACACCGCGAACGTGCGCTGGCCATTGGTGTCAACGAGTATCTCGGCAAGCCGTTCCAGGAAACCGAGCTGCTTGAGACCATTGAGCGGCTGACCGGAAGGCAGTGATGACCGGCCAATGTGGCCGGCCAAAGGTCGGGATCGTCTCGGATGTGGTCCTGCAGCGTCATCGGCTGCAGGCCGCCACATCCAAGTTCGGTCTCGAGGTGCGCTTTTCCGGGGATCCGGACCGGTTGCTGGGTTATCCCGAGTTTCCCGATGCCAGCCTCTGGCTGGTAACCCTGGAGGACGAGGCCGACCACCCGTTACTGTTCGATCACCTGCTTGAAAACACGGAAGCGCCGGTGCTGTTCGGGCTGGACGAAGCACCCAAGCCCGGGAGTACAGAGTACTTCCGGTGGGAGCGACGGTTGCTGGGCAAGCTGGAACAGCAACTGGGGCACCTGGAAGAGCTGGATTCGGAAGCCACACTGGCAGAGCTGGAGCAGGACACGCCGGCGGCGACTCCATCACCGGACCTGCCACACTGGATTCCTCCGGCTGCCCCCGGATCGGTCGCTGAGGAAGTCTGGATTCTCGGCGCCTCGCTGGGCGGGCCCGCGGCGGTCAAGACGTTTCTGGATCACCTGCCTCCGAATCTGCCCGTTGGCTTTATCTATGCCCAGCACATTGATGGCAACTTTACCGAGGTTCTGACCCGGGTGCTCGGGCGTCACGCCCACTATCAGCTCAAGCGAGCGGAAGAGGGCTACCAGGTCAAGAATGGTGACGTCGTGCTGATGCCGGTGGAGCACGAGTGGAAAGTGAGTGAACAGGGTACCCTGACGGAAACCAGCACCGCCTGGCCAGGTCCCTACGGGCCCTCTATTGATCAGGTTTTGCTGAACGTCGCTGATCATTACGGCCAGCGCTGCCATGCTATTCTTTTTTCCGGCATGGGTAATGATGGCGCCATTGCGGCGCCGTTACTGAAAGCTTACGGTAGCCGGATCTGGGTGCAGGAGAGCACAAGCTGCGGCAACAGCTCCATGCCCGAATCCGTGGTCGCAACCGGTTGTGCCGGTTTTTGCGGCACTCCGGAGCAGCTGGCCCGGGAACTGGTAAAAACCATTGAAGAATCCTGCCTGCTCAAGAGCCGGCAGAAACGGGACTCCGCCTGAGGTAACAAGCAATGAATGACAACAGCCAATCCCTCTCCTGCGTCATGATTCCCATGAGCGGACGGCAACTGTTGCTGCCGAACGTCTCGATTGCGGAAGTGGTCGATTACGCCAGCTCTGACGCGGGCGCCAACACACCCGAATGGCTGGTTGGCTACCTGGACTGGCGGGGCCTCCAGCTCCCGGTGATTTCCTACGATGCGGCCAACGGCGGCGTGCTCACCGTCCCTGGTGACAACCGTGGCCGGATTGTTGTGCTCAACACCATCGGAGACCATCACAAGGAAATTCCCTTTATGGCCCTGGTAACCCAGGGCATTCCCAGCCAGGCCCGTTTGAGCGAGGAACAGGTCAGGAAACTGGAGGGTGAGCCAGGCCCGGCAGATCTGATGCTGGTTGAGGTAGAGGGTGAGAACGCCTGGATCCCGAACCTGGAATATCTCGAATCCCTGGTACTGAAATCCAGACACTGACCGGTTATCCGTTCTGCTGCCGGGCATGGCAGACATCCCTGCAAATGTTATAATGTTTCAAATTTTGCAGGATTTTGAACATGTCCGCCCGAGCCATTCCCTATCGGCCACACAACCACGACGCCTGTGTCAGCCAGGCCCTGACTGACGCACGGGCCATTTGCCAGCGTCAGAATGCCCGTCTGACCCCGATTCGGGAACGGGTGCTGGAACTGATCTGGCAGTCCCACAAGCCGCTGGGCGCCTACGATGTGCTGGCAGAGCTTTCTTCCGATGGTCATAACGCTGCTCCGCCCACCGTTTACCGCGCACTGGATTTCCTTCAGCAGCATGGGCTTGTGCACCGCATCGCGTCGCTCAACGCCTTTATCGGCTGTACCCACGCGGGTGAAAGCCACACCGGCATGTTTCTGATCTGTCGGGCCTGCGGCAATGTTCTCGAACTGACCGCTCCCGAGGTGTCAACAGAAGTTCGCAAGGCCGCCTCCGGCCAGGGCTTCCTGGCCGAGAACACTACCCTCGAGATAGCCGGGCTTTGCCCCGGTTGCCAGGCGGAGCCGGAGCATGAGTGAACCTCTGGTCAGCCTTGAGAATCTCACCGTCCAGTTCGACTCACGGCCCGTGGTTGACCGGGTTAACCTCAAGATCCATCGAGGCGATATCATCACCATTATCGGTCCAAATGGGGCCGGCAAAACCACGCTGATCAAGGCAGTCCTGGGCATTCAGAAGGTGTCCTCAGGACAGGTGGCGGTCAAGAAGAACCTGGTCATCGGCTATGTTCCCCAGCATTTGACTCTCGAGGCCACGCTTCCCCTCAGCGTCAAACGTTTCATGCTGCTCAGCGGCCGGTCGCTCGGCGAATGTCAGACCGCGCTTGCCCGCACCGGTGTTGGCCACCTGCTGCACGCCTCGGTACACCATTTGTCCGGTGGTGAAAAACAGCGGCTGTTACTGGCCAGGGCCCTGGCCCGAAAACCGGATCTTCTGGTGCTCGATGAACCTGCCCAAGGGGTCGATATCAATGGCCAGGCGTCGCTGTATGACCTCATTCGCCAGCTTCGGGACGATCTCAGTTGTGGTGTGATCATGATCTCCCACGATCTGCATCTGGTGATGGCAGCCACGGACAAGGTTATCTGCCTGAACCAGCATGTCTGCTGCAGCGGTTATCCTGAAGACATTTCCCATGACCCGGCGTTCATCGAGACATTTGGCCGCCCGGTGGCAGAATCCCTGGCGGTTTACCACCATCACCACAACCACAGTCATGATCTACACGGGAACGTGGTCGACAGCGAGTCTCAGAACGCCTCCTCCGGACACGGCGGACACACGGAATGTAATCATGCCCATCATTAATGCCGTTCTGGACGATTTCTTCTGGCGTGCCTTGATTGGCGGCCTCGGCGTTGCCCTCGTGGCGGGCCCCCTGGGCTGTTTCGTGGTCTGGCGACGAATGGCCTATTTTGGCGATACCCTGGCGCATTCGGCACTGCTGGGGATTGCCCTGAGCTTTCTGATCAGCGTGCCGCTGAACCTCGGTGTGATCATAACCTGCGTGGTCCTGGCCATGGCCCTGGTGTTGTTATCCCGAACGAGAGCCCTGGCAACGGATACGCTGCTCGGGATTCTCGCCCACAGTGCCCTGGCCATCGGCCTGGTGACCCTGAGCTTCATGCCGGATGTTCGCGTCGACCTGACCGGTCTGCTATTCGGCGATCTGCTAGCCATGAGTCGCGAGGACCTGTTGTGGATCTATGGCGGCGCGGCACTGATCCTGTTCCTGTTGTCGGTACTCTGGCGCGGATTGCTGATGAGCACGATTCACGAGGAGCTGGCCCGGGTCGAAGGCGTTGCCGTCGAGCGCCTCCGTCTGGTTCTGATGCTGATGTTCTCTCTGGTGATCGCGGTGGCCATGAAAATCGTCGGCGTGCTGCTGATTACCGCCCTGCTCATCATTCCCGCGGCCACCGCCCGGCGCCTGGCCCACAATCCGGAGATCATGGTGGCCATGGCAATCGGTTTCGGGTTTGTTGCGGTAAGCGGAGGCCTGAGCCTGTCATGGCATCTGGACACGCCTGCTGGCCCGTCCGTTGTGGTGACCGCTTTTGCCGTTTTCCTGCTGGTTTACGGTGCTGCCGGAAAAGTCCGCAGTTGAGCATTTCCCTCTGTTCCCGAGCTGGACTAGAGTATAGGGGTACAGTCGGCCTGACCCACAGGTACAGGCCTCGCCGCACAGGACGCCCGGCATGGAAAGCTCAGTTCCAGGCCGGTTCCGCAGACCGGTACTTTGGCCAGGGGTCTGGATCCCACTGCTTCTGGTCGCAGCCGGGCTGCTGGTAACCGGAATCACGGCAAATATCGAAGGACGGCGGGCCATGGCCCTGGCTGAAGCGCGCTACTATGCCCAGCATCAGGCGCTGGTCAATCACCTGCTGGCCAACGTGTCGAATCGTCCGGGCGCGGGCGACAGCAGCCAACCGGTCTCGGCCTGGCTCCACGCTCTGTTCAGCGACACCCTGCCTGATTCCCTCGGCCTGCGTATCGATACACTCGAACGACACACCAAGACGCCACTGCTGGAGATACGAGCCAACGGTTCGGTGGACCCTACACGGGCATTGCGCACCGAAGTGTCACCGCTGGACCATCACTGGATACTCACCACCGTGCCCTCCCCCAAAGGCCTGGAAGAGGTCGCCCGGGCTGCCTCGCAGACCGTCTGGCTCGCCGGTTTCGCGCTGTCCGTGTTCGCTGCCTCGCTTGCTCTGTTACTCAACCGCCGGCTTCATCTTCAGGCGCTCCATATCCGTGGCCTGGAACAGCGGGAAATCGGCGCTGACCATCAGATCGCCAACTTTCAGGTCGAGAAGTCGATATTGCGCCAGGCACTGAATGACAGTGAACAGCGAAGTCGCGATCTGGTAGCCCTGTCTGGGGCCGTGATCTGGGAACTGGATGAAAATGGCAGAATCGGCTTTGTTTCAACGCAAATCGCCGAACTTCTGGATCGAGCGCCCGCTGACCTGGTGGGACAGCCACTGGAAGAACTGGTTGCGCCGGCCTTTCAAGACAATTTCAGGCGGGCCCTCGCGGCCGCTCGCAGTGACAGCTCCATTGAGCGGATTGATCTTCCTCTCCTTCACCGGGACCAGGAAGCAGAGGTGCCAGTCGTGCTCAGGGTCCGGGCTTTGAAAGATCCGGTCCACGGACTGTCAGGTTTCCGGATAAGTACCCTGCAACGTATGACCCACTAATCGAGGGTCTTGTGGGTGCCGTCGCACAGGGGGGCATTGCCTGTTTGCTTGCATCCGCAGAACCAGACCCACTCTTTCTTTTCCGCCTCATACTTGACCGGCGTTATACCGGTACCCTTGTGGGAACCGTCACAGAATGGCTGGCTGTTACTGCGGCCACAGGCACACCAGAGGTAGTTCTTTCCTGCCTCCACCATGACGGAGTAAGGCGTCTTACTGGCGATCAACGGTTTCTCATCGGACATAATCTGTTCCTCGAGTCATGACTGTAGTCAACCAGTATAGCCACTCATGGAGAAACACTGCGCTCAGAGCGGCCTGACGATATCCGCAAGGCGCCCGGTCTCGATAAGCTCCATAAACTCGTCGCCCAGACGGTCACTTTCCGCGATCGCCGCCCGCCAGGCCCGTTCTCGGCCAGCATCATCACCCACATAGCGCTCAAAATCCTTACGGTCCGGTAGTTTGCGGTCAGGCAGGGATTCCAGATACTCCTTTGACGGTGCAATCAACAGTACATCCTGCAACCGGGTGGCGTCACCCCGCCGCCAGGGCAAGGACTTATCGAACCAGCCGGGCACCACCTTGTCGGTGAAGTGTGGGTATAGCACGATGCCCGGCTGCTGGTAGGGCAGATCCAGGTGATAATCCAGAAGCCCACCGTCACGATAGATGCCTTCTGGAGCACCGGGTATGTTGCGGACACCGGACATCACCAGGGGGATAGACGCAGAAGCCAGGAGGGCCGGCAGCAGGTTCTCCCGGGTAAAGGCGACCTCGTGGCTGGGGAAATCCACCAGCTTCGCCACGGGCGTTTTCAGACGGGCGTCGTGGATGATGCCCCGCTCCATGAAACGCCCCAGATGCCGGCGACTGACCATGTTGGCGCTGATCGCACCCATGAGGCCCAGCCCCAGGCGGCCTCGCGCATCCTCCGCCAGCATGCCAAGACTGCGAACCACCACAACGTTCAGCCGGTACCAGGGGTGATTCAGAATGGCGTCTTCCCGGCCACCCAGTAATTCTTCCAGGAACAGCACGCTCTTGCGGCTTACTTCAGCACTGCTGACGCCCTTGGCAAACCGCTGGGCGGTATAGAGTTCAGCCAGCCGGCCAAGCTGCTCTTTCGGGTCATCGGACGAGGCCACGGCGGCAAACCGCCAGCTGCCAATCGACGAGCCGATCAGCGATCGCTCCTGTGGAACCTGCGGCAGCCAGTCACCAAATATAGCTTTATCCAGGCCGCTGATTCCCAGAGCCTTGGGACCACCGGCAGCGCCCGGAATCACGTGCACGTCTTCCGGTGACAGCGGCTTTTCCTTGAGTCGTTGCATCGCGCGACGACCGGCCCGGATGGTCAAGGCCGGTTCTCGGGTGTGAATAGCAGTCATTGGGTGATCCCTGGGCGTGTCCCTGAAGTAATCTGGCGGAGTTTAGCGAAGTGGACGATGCCCGGCCAACTGAACAAAACTAATGGTGGTCATAAACAGCACTATCTGCTTAATTAAACCAATGGCCATGCTAGACTTCACTACACTCCCGACACAGGACGCGGGCGGATACGACTCTGACAGCAGGAGTATGCTGTGAATTTTTCGGTACCACCCTCTACCCTTGCAAGCAATCCGACGCTCGCGGTGCTCGGCTTCAAACGCCAACTGGTCTACCACCTGCACTTCTGGGCGTTCATCGCGGTAGCGCCGCTGGTAATGGTGCAATGGCAGCAATCCCACTACCTGCTGTCTTCCGTACTGGTGCTTTTTTGCGTCAATGCCCTTCTGGTGATCGCGTTTCTGCGGTTGCGCGGCACCTATTTCCTCAAAGGCCGATTATTCCCTCTGCTCGCGGTGGTTAGTGCCGCCTATTCGACACATATAAATGGCCACGCTGGCCTTTACTGGGCCTACCCTGCCGCTACGGCCCTGTTTTTCCTGCTGCCGCTGAGAGAAGCCATCGGCAGTAACATCGTCTTTGTGGTTGTCATGGCGGTCGTGTCGTTCCTCCGCTTTCCCGAAGCCGACTTTTGGAGAATCACCTTCTCCCTCGGCCTGACTTGCCTGTTTGCCATGATTTTTGCCTTTCTGGTGGGCAAACTTCAGCAAGAACTCACACGACTGGCCACCACCGACCCATTGACCGGCTGCCTGAACCGGTCGCAACTTGCCGATATTCTCAACGGCCAGATTCAGATGCGGGAACGGTATGAGCGGGTATCCAGCCTGATTTTGCTGGATCTGGATTACTTCAAGACCATCAACGATCAGTGGGGCCACCTGGCCGGTGACAAGGTTCTCACCGAAATGGCTCTGCGTTTGCGCAAACGACTTCGGGAAAGCGATCAGCTGTTCCGGATCGGGGGAGAGGAATTCATGATCGTGCTACCGGAAACCCGGCAGAAAGACGCAGATGCCCTGGCCCACCAGCTTCTGACCAGCATCAGTGCCCGGCCATTCCTTGACGATATCAAGGTGACTGCCAGTGCCAGTGTCGCTGAAGTCAGCAAGGGCGAGACCTGGTCGATCTGGCTGAACCGGGCTGATCAGGCCCTTTACGAAGCGAAATCCCGGGGTCGCAACCAGGTAGTCAATGCCGCTCGACCGCTTCCGGTTGTGGGCCGGGGCGCCGAGGACATGCCCGATTCAGCGTCGGGCTGAAGCACGGCACCTACCGTTTCGCCTTTACTGATCGCAGCGTTTACGAAATTCCCGGTAGGCGCTGAAAACCTCCCAGGGACACTCAAAATGCGGGTAATGCCCGATGTTCCTCAGGGTGACCACATCGCCATCCGGTATCAGTTCGCGATACCGACGCGCCATGCCGGCGCCAGAGACGGGGTCGGCCGTACCTGAGATCAGCCGCATCGGTTGCGTCGCCTTCTGCAACGCGCCAACCCAACGATTCCGATGACATCGACGTTCCTCCATGAACTGTATCAGCTGGTGCAGGATGCCCCGACCATTGTTGTAGGTCAGCAGGTGCCAGAAGTCTTCCATGTCCTGACGATCCGGCGGATTCTGGCTGCCGAACAGGCGGCGGAAGTTGCGCTCGAAACTGCGCCGGGTCAGACCACGGCTGATCAAGCCGCCAAAGGGGCTTCTCAATAGCTTCTGAATCAGCAACGGATTATGAACTTCCGGGAAAAGGGCACCATTGAGAAAGCAGACACTGGCAATCCGGAAAGGCAGTCCGTCTTCCTGCTCCCGCGCCAATAGCTCCTGGGCCACACTGCAACCGTAATCGTGAACCAGCAGATGCACCGATGGGAGGCCAAGCCCCTCGATCCAGCCCTGGAACAGATCGGCCTGGTCTTCAATACTGTAGTCGTAGTTGGAGGGCTTGTCCGAAAAGCCGAAGCCCAGCATGTCCAGCGTCAAAACGTTGTTGTGCTGCACCAGCATCGGCCAGACACGGTTCCAGTCCCAGCTGGCGGTAGGAAAGCCATGGATCAGCACCAGCGGTTCCCCCGAGCCCGCCATCCGACTGAAAATGGCATGTCCCTCAAAACTGAACCACTTACCTCCCTGTTGCCACCCTTCAAGGGTGCCTTCCACGCGCGCTGCGGCGGAACCCCCACCGACGGTGGGCATCACCTCTTCCATGTATTGTCCCCGGCGAACATTTACAGCCTGAAACTGTAGAACAAAGCAGCCCCCACTGCCATAGCCGTACTGCCCAGACCGCCGGGCGGGTCAGCCAGAGTGGTCTTTTCCTGCAATGACGTCGTAAACGTAGAGATGGTGGGCAAATTGCCTTAAGCTTTGGCCCTCGTAAGACACTGCTAACCGGAAATGACTATGAGCAAACTCCTTGACGACCTCTCCGGACACTTTCGTGCCATTATTGATGGCCTGGGCGAAGACCCGGACCGCGAGGGTCTGCAAGACACTCCAATGCGCGCCGCCAAGGCCATGCAGTTCCTCACCTGCGGTTACAATCAGGATCTGGGCGACCTGGTGAACGATGCGGTATTCGAGTCGGCCATGGACGAAATGGTCGTGGTACAGGACATCGAGTTGTACAGCATGTGCGAGCACCACATGTTGCCGTTCATCGGTAAGTGTCACATCGCCTACCTGCCCGCTGGCAAGGTGCTGGGACTTTCCAAATTCGCTCGCATCGTCGATATGTACGCCCGTCGCCTGCAGATCCAGGAAAACCTGACCCGGCAGATTGCCGAAGCCGTCGAGAGCGTAACCGGCGCGAAGGGTGTGGCGGTGGTTATCGAGGCACAGCACATGTGCATGATGATGAGGGGCGTGGAGAAACAGAATTCCCGCATGAAGACGTCGATGATGCTGGGGCAGTTCCGTAAATCCCAGGCAACTCGCACCGAGTTTCTGACCCTGATCAGTAACAACCGCTGAAGCACCTGACCACTGGGAGGCCGCATGACAGACGTTCACGGGAATCATCTCGCAAAGGTCCGCATCAAGGATCTTCTTTTGAGAGCCTACATCGGCATCAAGGAAGAGGAAATCAACAATCAGCAGGACGTATTGATCAACGTTGCGCTGACGTACGATGCCTCTGAGGCGGTGAACCGGAACGAAATCTCGGCCGCCCTGAACTATCGCACCATCACCAAGCAGATCATCCATCATGTGGATGGCAACCGGTTTGCCCTGCTCGAACGCCTGACCCACGAGGTTCTGACCATCGTTATGGAGCATGAGGCGGTGCAGTGGGCCGAAGTGGAAATCGACAAGCCTCACGCGCTACGCTACGCGGAGTCCGTGTCTGTATGTCTTCAGGCACACCGTTAATTCAAAGAGGCTCTGCCAGCAACATGCCCAGCAACACCCCGGACCAGATTCGCGACATCCTGACGACGGTCAAAACCATTGCCCTGGTTGGCGCCAGTGAGAAGACCAGCCGCCCCTCTCACGAAGTTATGGAGTTCCTTCAGAACCAGGGTTACCGGATCCTCCCGGTGAATCCCCGTCTGGCAGGCAAGACGCTACTCGGTGAAACCGTGTACGCCGACCTTCACGGTCTGCCGGAACCTGTAGACATGGTTGATCTTTTCCTGGCACCGGAACGCACCGACGCCGTCATCGACCAGGCCATCGAACTCAACATCCCGGTGGTGTGGCTGCAGATTGGTGTGATCAATGACGAGGGTGCAGCCCGGGCAGAGGCTGCGGGGCTGAAGGTTGTAATGGATCGCTGCCCGAAGCAGGAAATCCCCCGTCTGGGTATTCGCAGGGTTGCCGAACAGCCCTGAAACCTGATCTGAATCAGGAACTACGTCACACTTCCGGCACTCTTCTGTAACCGGTCTGTCAGGTCTGACATAATCATCGGACATAAACAGAAGACTGGTAGAGCCATGTGGTTCCGACGTAAATCCAGCAAACAGCACCGGCCCCAGGTATCGGCGCCATTGGCGCTCGCTACCCATTCTGACGCCCCTGTCTCGACCCTTCAGCGGGTGAGACTGCCTGTAGACCTTCTTCAGCCCGGAATGCGCATTGTCAGCCTGGACAGGCCCTGGACCCAGGTACCGGTCCTGTTTCAGGGGTTTACCCTCACAGATGACAACCAGGCGCAGATTCTGCGCCAGTACTGTGAGTGGGTGCTGGTGGAGGATGAGGAAACGCGCCTGAATCCCGTGCTCGATCAGACTTCCGTACTCAAGCGACGCACCAACGAACCGCTTCCGGAAACCCGCTCCTTACCGCAGGAACTACCCAGGGCTCAGGCAGCCTGGAGCCGGACCCAGGCCTTTGTTGAGGAGGTCACCCGACAGATCGAGGCCGGCAACGACCTTAATCTGCAGAGCGCCCGCCCCATCATCCGCGAATGCGTGGACAGCGTGAAGGCCAATGCCAGCGCCATGTTCTGGATGAGCCGCATCAAATCCCGGGACGCCTACACCGCCGAACATTGCCTCAGGGTGGCTATTTTCTGTGTCGCCTTTGCCCGCTTTCTGGGGATGCCTGACGAGGATCTGGAAACCGTTGGTATGTGTGGCCTGCTGCACGATCTGGGCAAACTCAAGGTACCGGACGAGATTCTCAACAAGCCCGGGGCGTTGACGCCGGAAGAACACGGCATCATGCGCCAGCACACAACCCTGGGTTATGAACTGCTGAGTGGCGACCCGCATCTGGATCCGATCATCAGTGATGTTTCCCGACACCACCATGAACGCATGGATGGCCGTGGCTATCCGGAACAGCTGGCCGAATGGGAGATCAGCCGGTTTGCTCGCCTGGTTTCCATCGTTGACGCCTACGATGCCATCACCAGCGACCGATGCTACCGGGACGGACTGCCGGCTTCCGAGGCCATCCGCATCCTTTTCAGGAACCGGGGCCAGCAGTTCGACACCACCATGGTCGAAGCATTTATACGCATGATTGGTGTATACCCGCCGGGCAGTCTGGTAGAGCTGTCAACGGGCGAAGTCGCGATTGTGGTGGCGACGCACCCGGGAAGAAAGCTGAAACCCAGGGTGGAAATTTTGCTCGACGGTGACAAACGTCCAGTGACGCCCCGTGTCATGGATCTGGGAGCCTCCGATTCGGGGCCTGGTAGGGCGACACCGGATATTGCCCGGCCACTGCCGGACGGTGCCTTTGGAGTGTCACTTCGGGGCCGGATCAAGCAACTGATGGCGGTAGCCGATACATATGCCTCATAATTGCGTAGGCGTTGCCAATTGTTTGGCATTACCGTTCAAACTCACGGAGTAACCTGTGGATCAACCTGCATCACCCCCTAAAGCTGTGGTTTCGGGCCTATTGAGCCCGGCGTTTCCGGTGGTGATTTTCCTGGTTTTCCTCGGCCTCGCAGCCGGCCTGCGCTATGGCCTGGTACAACAGGACAGGAATCAGGTTGAGGCAAACCTTGCCAACGAAGCCAGGGCCATGGCCAATCACCTTGAACGGGAATTCCTTATACACGCCGAAGCAATCCGGCGCATGGCCAAACGCCTGGAGACAGCCCCTTCCAAAACCGAACAGGAATGGCGACGGGATGCCCGCAACTACCTCGACGATTTCGGCGTCTACCAGGCCATCGAGTGGATTGACTCCGATTTCATCATTCGCTGGCTGGAGCCAGTCACCGACAATGAAGAGGTCATTGGCTACAACGTCGCCTTCAACGAGGAGCGACGCCAGGCACTGGAGCGGGCAAAGCAGTCCGGCACCTGGGATCTTTCCGGTGTGATCAATTTGCGCCAGGGCGGCAAGGGCATGGTCATCTATGCGCCGGTGGGTGCCGGCCCCGAGAACAACGGCTTCATGGCGGGGGTATTCCGAATGGAAGTACTGGCCCGCCAGCTTCTCACCGAACGGGTGCTGGAGTCTTTCCGGATCGAAATCCTCGAAGCCGGACAAGTGAGCTATGAGCTGAACGCGTCGCAGCCGGTCAGTGGCGATTTCTCTCGAGAACAGGCGGTTGATCTGCCAACACTGGACTGGACCCTGACCCTGCGCCCCTCCACCGAATGGGTGGAAAGCCAGTACAGCCACTGGCCAGCGCTGACCTTTACCACGTTTCTGTTTATGGGCCTGCTGACCAGCCTGACCACACTGCTGGTGCAACTCATCCTGAAGCGCAACCGGGCCCTGTTGAAGACCCGCCGGGAGCTGGACCAGGAAATCGAGCAACGCACGGCCATTCAGAAGGATCTGGCCAGGCTGGAATCCACCGACACCCTCACCGGACTGGCCAACCGTCGGTTCTTTATGGAGGACCTGTCCCACACCCTGAACATTGCCGACCGCCAGATGCGCCAGGTTGCCCTGGTGATGCTGGATCTGGACCGGTTCCAGACGCTCAACGACTCCCTCGGCCACCAGTTCGGGGATGAACTGCTCATCAAAGTGTCCGAGCGCCTGAACCGTCTCAGCAACGAACGCCTGCTGGTGGCCTACTCCGGGGGCGATGAGTTCATGTTCTGTCAGCA
>LULX01000045.1_pt1 | contig 42586 bp, 39 predicted proteins | sample 729511 | NCBI WGS metagenome assembly LULX01 (sample SAMN03860278, study PRJNA289734) | marine metagenome | biome: seawater column; feature: ocean; material: water; isolation source: Red Sea water column Station 91 - depth 500m | place: Saudi Arabia: Red Sea | collected 2011-10-15 | depth 500 m
GCTGAAGACAGGCCAGCTCTGTTTGCCGCCCAGTTCTCTTTGTCGCATGCCGGATGGTTGGTCGCGTATCCATTAGCTGGGTGGCTTGGGTCTACTGCGGGTATGACCGTTACTCTGTTAGTACTTCTGGGGCTTGCTCTCGGAGGACTGATTCTTGCGTTGAAGCTGTGGCCCTCCCTTGATCCGTCAGAACGCTGGCATAACCACGTCGACCTGCCAGGCGACCATCCTCATGTTGCAAACGCCTCTAACTCGGGAGTTCACCGTCACAACTATGTCATTGATAGCCTGCATCCTAAATGGCCAGATTGAGATTGCCAGGGATTCTGCGAATGTTCGCTTTTGTTTAAAACCGGAAAGGGCTGCGCTGGTCGCAAAGCGAACGTTCAGGCGGTTAGGCCAACACTTTCTGAGGGGGTAATTCCGCCCCTTTTTGGAGAGATCCAGAGTAAAGGGGCAGAACCCATGCTCTTCATCCGTGCCATCTGATAAGGTTCCCCTAGATTCAGTTCGTCTAGGAGGAAATATGCGACCGTTCATCTCAATCTATGCACTCGCTTTCCTGGTCGGCTTAGCGACTACCTCGGCAGCCCAAGAGAAAAAATTCTCTGGCGTTAACTTGCTTGAGGCATGCAGTAAAGCCGAAGAATATTTGGACAATGGGAGCCTGCAAGATGTAGAAAGGATTAACCAGGCGACTTACTGTCTTGGTGTGCTCGGAGGTATATCGGGATACAACGGAACGATGGCTGAGCTTGATAGAGACCATCTCTACTGTTCTCCATCTGACGTCACTGCACCCCAGCAAGTGCGGATAGTTGTAAAATTCCTCGAAGGTAACCCCCAATTGTTAAATGAGAATGGATTCGCCCTAGCGATAGTTTCTCTATCACAAGCTTTTCCCTGCACTGAGTGATTGACCAAGTTTCGATGACAACGTGTTCCTTTTGACCTCCCTAGCTAGAGTTTTGTTTGGAAAGATAGAGTTAACCGATGTGAGCCAGCCATCTCAGCCGGGCAAAAGTGTCCGCTCTTTGATCATAAGCCGTGGTCGCAAAGTGAACACTCAGATCCGACGCCTAGGGCCCGTTTAAAGACTGCCCATGTCGTGCGTGTCGGGGGTAAGTCCAGAACAAACTGCAACTACTTGTTATATAGGCGACCAGTCCTCGACGATACAAATGTAGTGGAACCTTTCCGTTGCCTCCGATGGCTCCCAATTTCTTGGATCTCCGACAGCGTTACGTGCATCATCTAGTTTTAAGTCGTGACGGGCCCCAGGCCTACCCACTGTTCGACGTAGAGACTGATATTTCCGGACTCAAGGAGAGCTGCTAGTCCTTTCTGTAACTTCGCCCGCGCCTCAGATAGCTAGATAAATGGCCACTGGTCGACTACGCTCTCCTCCTAACTGGGTAACGAAATTACATTCCGGGGGGGCAGTAATGAGGCCAGTACTTCGTTTTTTCTTTTTAATGGCCATACCGCTATTTCTCAACGGGTGTGCTACTAGCGGGTACAAGACATTTTACGAAGGGTACTTTGATCCCTCTAAATACGAAGACGAAGTGCGAACTCTTGGGGACAGTGAGGAGCCTGAGGTATTTACTTCAAATAATTTGGAAAGAGATGTACGCATAATGCGTTCTCGCAACTACTCTGTAGTTGGGGTTTCATCCTTTAACGGCGCTTATGAAGACCTTGCCAATGCAAAAGCCCAAGCTAAACGTGTTGGTGCGACAATGGTGCTGGTGAAGTCGGCTTATACCGATACTCAAACACACAGTACCACGCTCTTTTTACCGGACAGCCAAACCACATATTATTCCGGCAGCGCCTATGGTTCCGGCGGTTATGCCTACGGCTCTGGAACAGCGACTACCTACGGCACTAAAGCAGTTCCCGTCACCTCAACTCAACGCCGTTATGACCAAACTGCCGTCTATTTTGTCCCATACAAAGAGAAACCACGGTTTGGCTTCCAAGCCGCTCCTCTGACACCCGCTCAGCGCCGCGACCTTGACCGAAATACAGGAGTTTTGATGGAAGTTATCATCGAAGACACTCCGTTTTTCTATTCAAACGTTCTGCCAGGCGATGTATTGATCGAATTTTACGGCCAACCAGTGCGCTCAGTGGATGAGTTGATGGCAACACTGGACCAAGTGCCTCAAGATGCGGACACTGTTGACATCACCGTCATTAGAAAGGGCCACGAGAAAGAGATTTCTGTTGAGATGTAATTAGGTTTTAACGGGTTAAAGACTTGGCAAAAGATGAGCTGGACTATCCGGTCCATCGACTTTGCCAGGTACCTTCTCTGTTCAAGTTGCGAATATCAGGAAGGTTAGCTAACGCTTAGTTCCATATGACCTGCCCAAAAGTTTTTAACCGTTTTAATCTGGAGAAAGCGGGGTTTACCAATGTTCGCTTTTGTTTAGCAGGACCCGGGGTATGCCCAAGTCGCAAACGGATATTCAGGTTTGACAATCACGCCTCCGGCATTCGCGCCTTTGGAATAGGGCCAAAGGCGCAATGCGGTAGATGTCGCCGTGCCTGCAATAGTTATGCAAGCCCATCGTCAGCCTGATAGTCCGGGAGGATTCTCCAATTATCCTCAAATTCAGCGACGTCCTTGATGTTGAGAATCGCCTGCGGAGAAGCGCCGCCTCCAGGACGGCGATAGCCGTGCCTCTCCATAAAAGCTGAGTACCTCTCGACGATTTTCTGTTGTATGTCGCGTTCGGTGCAGATAAAAAATCTTGCTCCGCTGATTCCTGAATCACCCAGCCGCACCAAGACCCAGACCAAATTCGGACGTTTAAGCGGTTTCAATGGACCGATTGTTTGGCGATTATCTCCGCAAATACTGTGTTCGCACCACTTATCGATAGAGGACTGAACCAATGCACCCTTCGTACTCGCTTTAACCTGAACAGGAAATGACTTGAGAGATTCAGAATGCACCGCTGTGACATCGAATCCGGGAACGTTTCCAGAGTAAGGAGAAGCGTAGTAGCCAAGTGTCCCCAGTACCGCCGACACTAGGTGCTCACCAACCTGTCCAGTTAATTTATTCGATACGCCCGATGCCATAATCTCAACTATTCCTTAGCGCATAACCGCCTTGGGTAAGCCGCCGGGACGAAGCGCAGCATAGTGCCGGTGGGCTTCATCAGTTAGTTAAATGACGACAAGCTCAATGCTTAATTTATGTTTTGACTCAAGCATTGTGAGGAACATTGCATCTAAACGCCGCATCAACGAACGGATGCCGGTTTCCTCACTGATAAACACCAGCTTTGTCAGTCTATTTTTGCAATTTGGTACTCATTGTATGTGAGCACCTTTACCAGATCTTTATAGAACTCGTGGTGCGTATTCTTGCCAGAAACCTTGAGTTCATATGCTGTTTTGGTTTTCAAATCGACGACATCGATTCGCTCATTATTTGCCCTTGAAACCCCCACCTCAGCCAACAAATCATTACCGCAGACTGCTGCTTGTCACTCCTTCGTGATGGCCTGCGCGGACTTTGTATGTGCAGAGACATCGCCTTCATGCAGCCGATGCCGTAAATGGATTTTTCTCAGAGCTTCAACAATCATGGCCATTTAACGCGAAGTTTTGCGACAATTTTGGACCGGGGTAAGTCCACAGTTGTTTTATAACCGTCCGTAGAAACGGGGTAGAACTCATGACTGCCACTGACAGCTTGGGTTTTCGTCCGCCCTTTTTACCTCTTGCTCTGGCTGCTTCCAAACCAGCGTGGGTCCTTTCTCGGATTAGGTTATGCTCAAACTCAGCCAAGGCCCCGAAAATATGAAACACAATTTGGCCACCAGAACTGGTGGTATCGATCGAGCAACTTGTTGGATTTCATGTGGATTTTCAATAAGTTTTAGCTAGGCACGTCATTATCGTCGACCGCTAGTTGAAGTTCTGGAATTTATGAGGCACGTCTTTTAAACGTGATCGCGAAATTGAGTTTGAGCACACATTGCCAACTTCCTCCCAAGGTCCACATGTCTCCGACTGGCCGAGTTGCCTGCGCTCACAGCGCCCCGTAAAGAGTGCGCGTCGGTAACCAGTATGAGCCGGTCTGTCGGACGCGTTGCAGCGGTGTAAACCATCGACGCATCAAGCATTCGTCGAGCCTCGCTGGTAACAACAGAGAATACCGTGTGCCACTGAGAGCCCTGTGCTTTGTGAATGGAAATGGCATACCCCAAATCCAACACTTCCAGCAGCTCTTGATTGATGCCTTTCCTCTCACCATTTATGTAAACAACTCCAGACCAACCCTCCGCACTGACACTTTGGAAAACCTCAGTGATAATGCCAAGATCACCATTACGAACGTCCAGTTCATCGTCATAGATGTTTCTCGTCACCAATACCGGATCGCCGAGTTTCAAGCGTTGCTTAAAGCGCGTAATCCAAGGTATCCAACCTTTGACGGGATCCAGGTAATGTAGGTCATCACGCTCCGAACCTAGAATTTTTTGAAAGTGGGTATTGAGACTGGTCACGCCCCAATCGCCTGAACGACGAGGAGACAGAATGATACGGTCGCTGAGAGCGCCCGCATCTTCCCAAAAATGCGTCAGGCGATCCAGTGACGGAGGTAAAACACAACAGTCCGGTGACTCAGGGAGCGTTTTTAAAGCCATTTCTGGAATCAATACCTCTCCCTTCCTCACCGCCATTGCAAAGCGGTGAACTGGGCTTTGAACCGATTGACGCCTCACCTGAGACAGTTCGAAGAAAGGAATTGGTGAGTCATACATGGCGTGGAACACCAGCCCACCACCAACGGGCGAAAGTTGGGCGCAGTCGCCTAGGAATATGAAGCGCGTTGCCTCGGGCAATATGCGAACTAGCCGATACATGGACAGCAGATCCACCATCGACGCCTCATCAATTATGATTAACAAATGATCTTGAAGTAGGGGTTTGCCTTCCCCCAGATGATCGGCAATCAGTTTGGCGATAGTCTGAGCAGGCATCCCCGTGCTTTGCGCCATACGTTGGGCCGCACGGCCTGAGAGAGCTACCGGCAAACAGGCTATGCCATCAGCTAACGCTTGGTACACACTAATAATGGCTTGGAGGATGGTAGTCTTCCCGGTCCCCGCGCCTCCCGATATCCCCACGACAGGGGCCGATACCGCGCCTATTACGGCTTGTTGCTGTTCTTCCGAGAGCGTAAAGGGTAACTGCTGCTCGTAGCTTTTTAGCGCTGCTTGCAAGGCAGATTCACTCAATTGATGCTCCCACGAGGCGAGCAGCGAACCCTGTCCCGAAGGGCGGTTCAGGGACTTTACCAGTTTACTCGCCACTGCAGCCTCCATGAGCGCTGTCCCCCAGGCCTGGTATCCATCCTGCACTCGGACCAGCAAGCCCTGCTGAACGGCTGCCTGGCCAGGATCGCCAGTAGTCACTAAGCCGGTTAGCTTTTCTACAGACTGTCTCAACAACAGATCCGAGATCACCGTAGAGCCATTTGCGCTCATCCGCTTGATAACAACATGCATGGCCGCACCGGCAACAAAAGTGTCATGGGACAGTTCCAGCTCAAGCTGTTCAATCACAGCCAAAACCTGATCGTAGGCCACATTGAGGCCGAGCAGTAAAAACGGATTGTCCGTCAATCGCTCCACCGCCTCTTTGCCAAATAGCCTGACTAGCTTGAACCCCAAAGAAGGACTCAAATTCAAGGCATCAAGCCAGTCCATAGTCCGGTGCAAACCTTCATCCGGCCACCGTTCAATCAGGCGCCGGGCGAGATCAGGGTTCATGCCAGGGACGAGGCTCAGCGACTCTGTATCGTTAGTACGCACCCACTTTTTAAGATTGCGTTGGCGCACTAACCGGTTGGCGATAATCTCGCCAATGCCGTCGATATTAAGGCTTATCCAGCGGCTTAGGGTGTGTTTGGCCGGCTGCAACATAGATGCTCGGGTGGCATCGAGCACATCCTCATAGATCACAGCCCCCTTCACCACGAACTGATTGACGATCTGGTGACCGCTGACTTTCCACAAAGAGCCGACCGGAACCTCGCCGAGTTGGTTAGAAAACCGCACAATCAAAGAGCGTTTCCGCTTTTTGATTGTGCCATCGGTGTTCAACACGTGGACGAAGCAGCAGCCGCCTTTGCGCTGTTTAACAACTTGAACAAGGGTGTAGAGGCGTGCAGATGTCATCCATTCACTCCAAAGCCTGCCATGCCATCCTGAACCACCAATTCCAGCGCCTGATAGCGAGCTAACTGCTGCCTGAGCGCACGATTCTCAGCCTCCAACTCGGCAACACGAGCCATAAGCCGACCATTGTCTGAGGATGCCGTTTGCGGACAACTTTCTGCACGATCCACCAATGCGCCTGATGCCGCCTTGTCAATAGACTCTGTGCCATACCACTCGCGGTCACAGCTCTCCAAAAGCGCTCTGACGCGCTCATTCTGCACACAAACACTTCGGGAGAAACCACACTCGCGAGCGACCTCAGTTCGTTTGACACGCCCTGAGTAAGCGTACTCGCGGGCCGTCCCTGCGCCCTCAACCCTGGCTTTCCAGGCTTCGACTCGTTGCAGATACTCTGCACCCATTTGTTTGCCGTTTTTTCTTCTGGTCACGCAAACCTCACTAATCAGTGTTGGGTGGCAGTGGGTTAGTCAACAACTCCTGCAACTTCTTCGTGTCTAAACCAGAAACTAGGTAAGCATTGCGCTGCAAGCGCAAAATGGCAGTTTGAAGATTCTTCACTTTGTGGTTTTGGTGCTCTAATTCAGACCGTAACTTTTCATTTTCTCTGCGGAGCCGTTCAACCGTTAAATCTGTGTTTTTTTCCGCAGGTGATTGCTCTTTCAGTCGACCTCGGACCTGATGGTACACCATCACAATTTCGTCATGCTTATAGAGCGAGCGTTTGGCAATTCGGTCTACATTCAAGCGTTTGGCAAGTTTTTTGGCATACAAGTCCCATGTCAATTTGCCCTGCCAACTGTGCAGCAGGCCAAGTGCAACGGGCAGGGTATGCTCAGTGATAATTTTCTTAGGCATCGTCTACCAATCCAAGCAATTCATTGATCTCTTGCGTCACTAGATCCGTCGGCTTTTCTGGGACCTCGATCCCCTTTGCCATCAAGTTGACCTTTAAGGGGCTGGGATCGAAGTGCTCATCAACGCCCAAAACTGTCCCGTCGGGGACAGTCGGATCCTCCATCTGGCGCAAAAGAGATTCGGCAACGGCGTAACGAATCACATGGAACGTCATCCACTGATCGATACCTAACTGGTCGCGTTTCTTCTGCCATGCGTCCAGTACATCGAACTCCGACTTATGGTGAGCGGCGGCCTCGCGCATTCTTTCAAGGCAGCCCGGCGTCCCTTTGACGTATTTCTTCTCTGAGCAAGTCAGGCAATCCCCGCCCTTTTGGCATGGAGGCTCCATAATGGAGTGCGTGCAACCGCCGAACTCACCCACCTGCGTTGGTTGAGGCAGCTCATTCTCTGAGAGAGGGCGACCAAGTAATTCATGTCGGTAGATCGGTGTACCGATGGCCAAACGCTCATGAATTCGGAGATCTTTATCAGAGTGGGCAATAAGAGGGCGATATAGAGCCGCTTTCTGTTTGGATGTGTTGAAGTCATAGGCATCGTTCTGAGATATATCCTGACGTCCAGCCAACATTCTCAATCGATGCTCGGACAGCCCCATGTGTGCCAGTGCTCGCCCGCGGGTGCCATGCCAGCGGCGGAAGTCGTGGCTGGTCAATTGGATGGCCGAACCGTCATCCATCGTTAACCCCAACCGTTCGAAAATGCTAGACATCTCTCGCTTGCCAGCGACCCATTTACCGCTAAGCTGGTAGCTCAGTTGGTTGGTCGACGGCAACACATAACTGTTGGGGTAGACTTTTTTGGGGCCTTCGTTGAACTGATTCCACTGATGCAAAACAAGACAGTCCCAGACCTTGACGCGCTCGCTGTCAGAAGTGTGCGGCCAATGGTCTAGCTTACCGCTGAAGTTCTCAAAGTCGGCCACGGCGATTTCTCGGTAAGTCGGGCTACCATATGCAACGCATGGATAATGCCAGCCGAAATGCTTTCGAGTGCGATAGGTTCTCCCAAATGCAGTGCCTTTACGGTTCAAAATCGACGTCCGCCCCATGGCATACGCTGCCTCAACGTCGTCTAGCGCCTGATTCTGAGAACAATCCTTCGATGTGATGCAGAAAGAATGGATTGGATAAACTGTGCCGTCACTGTCGAAGGCAAGCTTGGCAGCCTTTCGGGCTGGCTCCGAAAGCCTCACCAAACGATTGAACGCCCGCACCACCATGTCCATCAACTCGGTTTCCTGCGCCTCATTGCGATTCGAGCCAGGTAGACGAGGGACCCACTTCACGTTGCCCCCGAATCCCTTTTCAGAAAACCAGCGCAATCCCACACGCCGTCGCGTGCGACCGTAACGATCGGTGTACGATTCATCGATGAGTGATTCAAGACTTAGATCCGTGAGCTCACCGCCTCGACTGGAGCCAAAGGCCAAGAGCATCGCAAGACTGGTCCAATACTGATCCTTGTCGGCCTCGGCCATCTCGAAAGCAACAAGTACGGCAGCCAGTTTCTGGTCATCCGGTGTATGGGCTTTTCGCCACTCAACCGCCTTGGGGTCCATTGAGTAGGCTTTGTGTAATCCCCGCTTCCAGGGAGATTGCCAGTAAGGCAAAGCAGGGAGTATCTCTTGTCCCCTTAACTCGGCATACACGTTCATCAACGCAGTACCAATACGCGAAGGTTTCCCCGACGCATACCAGGCCGCGACTTTTTGCCGCACCAACTCCTGAACGGCACCGTCGAGCTTTAAAATGTCTGGCGTGCCATGAACCTCCTGCAGCGCCGCGTAAAGAAAGCGCAACGCGTGCAACTCATGAATTATTGTCCCCACCTCCTTCCGAATTTGGCTGTGACGAACATAGGCTTTGGCAAACTCTAAAAATGGGCTTTGCCAAGGCACGGCAACATTGGCACCTTTTCTTCTCAGCTCACAAAAATCTAACGAGAGCCGGTTTCTAAGGGTGGTAGTCTCCCACCTATTGGAGTGCCAGCCGCTCTCCCCACCATAAATCGCAAGCTTTCTGGCACTATCGATATAGTTCCTTAGGGCAAGGCGTGAGACGGCATTCAGGTCACTCATCGCCCACTTCCTGCGGATGATAATCCTCGCAAAGGCGCATGGTCGCCTTGATCGCAGCAATTGGCAAATCAAGAGAGTCAACTTCCGGCCCGCTTAGATTCTGATCGATTCGCCGCTTTCGCTCCGACTCCGCCCGGGCCAGTGCAATGTGATGCGGCGCATCAACGAAAGGCCGGAATTTGGGACAGGCGTAGCAGGTAAAAATGCCTCCGCCACAGAGCTGGCCGCAATTGCCTACCTGCTCGTGGCGAGTCACATGTATTGTCGCCTGGCCAGGAATCGGAGCATCTAGAAGACGATCTTTCATAATATTTATTACCGGATCCCAGGCAGCGACCATTATTGCGTCACAGGCTTCCTGATCAGCGTAGGTGTGGGCAGTATAGTCTCGCAGCGAAACCATCGAACTGTGTCCTAAAACTGTCGCAATAACCTCATCACTCGCACCCGCCTCCGCAAGGCGGGTGCCAATTGTGCGTCGAAACCGGTAAAGCGAAAGCGGCATAAGGTCGCCATCCAATCGTCCGGTCGTCAGCGGACATTTTCTGAACCAGGTCCTCATTTGGTCCGATACAGTAATATCAAAGGCATTGGGCACCTTTTGAATACGGTGCACAAATGCTTCGGGGCTACCTGCGGCCAATAAACGCCTGCCAACAAACAATGGTAGTTGTTTGGATATGGCGGGTGGGATCGTTTCATCCCACGCCTCAGCGACTTGAGCGTGAGTTTCGACCATTACCTGTTTGAGCAGAGCATAGAGATCAGCAGGTAGCTCCAGCGTTCGAAACACAGAACGATACTTACGCCCTCCTTTCGCACTCCAAATAGCCAGCTGATATGGCTGTTCAGCATCTCCGTCGATCACATCGCCGGCTCGCAGTGCGGCCAGCTCGACGGGCCGACATCCAAACTCCACCATAACTAGCAACATGGCATAAACCTGCAAAGGTAGGCTTCCATCGGCGTAGGACTCATGGAGCCAGCGAATAAACGCACTCTCTTCGGCATGTGTGAACGGCCCCCTCACAGGGCACAGTTCACGAACTGCGCGACCAGGTTTACTTCCGCCAACCTTGATTCGATTGAGGTGGTCGGTCAGCCCTTTTCCCAGCCCGGGATAGTTGCTATCAGACCAAGCATTAAGAGCAACACGACAAACAGTGAAGTAATCCCTTTGAGTCTTCTTACTAAGTCCGCAAATCGAAAGTCTTGTTCGCCATGCCTCGACGGCTTCGACTGTGATCAGATCAACGCAGAAATCGAATAAGGAGACTATCTGATCGAATACCTTCCTAGCGTACGAATCACTAACTTCTTCGACCAGCTCAGCGAACAACTCTCGGAAACTATCCAAAAGATCAGAGGAAACCCGCTCGTTCAACCCTCTAGTTTTCAGAACATTCCAGGGTATCTTGAATCTTGAACCTATTCGCCATTCATCGCTCTCGAACACGTAAGTGTAACCAGAACGCGCCGTCCTCAAGGTTCGCTTGAACATGGCTGTTCGGGGACCTACCGGGTCAACCTTTATTGATTCTTTTTGTTTTTTTGGCATCGTCGTGGCGCTTCTGATTGATTTCACGCAAAGCTCTCTTGGCGACTTTTTGGTTATGTATGCGAGTGTAGTCGTCTTGTGATTCCGGGCTGCTGTGGCCAAGCAGGTATTGAATTATTGCTCTCTGATCGGAGTCGTGCACTCCCCGGTTTTTCAGCTCGCCTTTGGCACTAAGCGTAAACCCATGGCGGAACTGATGTCGTGTTAATCCGGCGAAAGTATCAGGTCGCGTCCTAACCACCATACCCACTTCCTGCATCACAGCCTTTGGTGAGATGGCCTTGCCCCGACCATTGCTCCCATGGGTAACAAAAAGTACCGGGTGGCTTTGCGCTTCAGGAATCTGACTTCGAACTTCAACCACGTACTGATGGATCAGTCGAGCGAGATCGTCTTTGATCGGCAAGATTCTCGGCTCCGTCTTCGCAACCGCCTGCCTGGCACGCGGATCGCGCCTGTCATGGTGTCGCCGTACTACATGTACGTTGTTCTCAAGGCCATATTCAATGTCTTCTAGCCAAAGCCCCAACACTTCCCCAGGACGTAGCCCGGCCTCAAACTGAAGACGCATCATAATGTAATGTCGCAATTGCCGAGCAGGACCTTTAAACGGGTTATCGATTGAGCCCGGGACTGCGACGTCAAAGTAGGCTTTGAAAACCGACTCATCTGGAGTTTGGTAGGCACCACTGTTTTGCTTATAGCTCCGCATGCGAGGAGCCAAAGCTCTCAAATTCTCAACCATGCGATCAATTCGAGGCTTCTGCTCGGAAAAATCAGGGCGACTCCGCATGACCGTTTCTGCCAGAAATTTCAGGTATTGTGTGATATAGCTAATGCGGATAGCTCGATGGCTTGACTTCACAGTCAATACTTGAGGACCTTTAAGCCTATCAAAGCTTGCCAAGTTTACGAGACTCCCCACTTTTACCCTCTGAGTCTGGGCGACCCAATTGTCAAACGCCTCGCTATCAAGCTTGCAGTGGTCCCGGAGCGAAAATAGATCTTCCTGCTCCAGCAGGCATCCTGCGTAGAACTCCTCGTCCAGCCTTCGCCCATTGGACACTTCCCATCGCCGCAAATGCTTTAAAGCCGACAATACCTTTTCCACGGTGCTCGCCTGGCTTTTTGGTCTCATTAAGACAGTAATAAACAATGAGATGTAGAAATCTGGCATACCCCCGCTGTCGACTAACATGGGGTATCGCTCACCCGACTCCAGGATTAGATACTCCACATGCAAATCAACCATTCGGAAAGCCCTTTAATACACCTTTTGTTTAACTTACCATTCTAAACCGCAAATAAAAAGAAAGGGCACCAAAAAATGCCCCTCTTTTTTCTATCAAAAAGGCCTTCCACCCGGTCCTTTCGGCATATTCATACCCCCCATTAGGGCACTTAAATTCTTCATCTTCCCAGAACCAAACTTTTTCATCATCTTCTGCATTTGCTTATGCTGTTTAAGAAGACGATTCACATCCTGGATCTGGGTTCCGGACCCGGTGGCAATCCGACGCTTGCGGGAATTGTTGATCACATCCGGATAACGGCGCTCTTTAGGTGTCATCGAACAGATGATGGCTTCCATCTGCCCCATGGACTTGTCATTCACCTGTTGTTGCGCCATCTGAGCCATCTGCCCCATGCCCGGCAGCTTGTCGAGCAGACCACCGATGCCACCCATATTCTTCATCTGCTGCAGCTGATCGCGAAAATCCTCCAGATCAAAACTCTTGCCCTTCTTGATTTTCTTGGTGAGCTTCTGGGCCTTTTTCTGGTCGAGCTTGCGCTCCGCCTCTTCGATCAGCGAAAGCACGTCGCCCATACCAAGGATCCGGGACGCGACACGATCCGGGTAGAACGGCTCAAGGGCGTCGGACTTTTCACCGACACCCAGGAACTTGATTGGCTTTCCGGTGATGTGGCGAACAGACAGGGCGGCGCCGCCACGTGCATCGCCATCGGTTTTGGTTAGCACCACACCCGTCAGCGGCAGAGCATCATTAAATGCCTTGGCGGTGTTGGCCGCATCCTGGCCGGTCATGGCGTCAACCACAAACAGGGTCTCAACCGGGTTGACCGCCTTATGCAACCTGCCGATTTCGCCCATCATCTGTTCATCGACATGCAGCCGACCGGCGGTATCAAGAATCACCACATCAATGTGCTTTTTCCTGGCCGCTGCGATGGCGCCCTCGGCAATATCCACGGGGTCCTGATCCGCACTGCTCGGGAAAAAATCTACACCAACATCGCCAGCAAGAGTTTCAAGCTGGCGGATCGCGGCAGGACGATATACGTCTGCACTGACCACAAGCACGGATTTCTTCTGTCGCTCCTTGAGGAAACGGGACAGCTTGGCGACGGTCGTGGTTTTACCTGCACCCTGGAGACCGGCCATCATGACCACCGCCGGCGGCTGGACATTCAGGTTGAGGGACTCGTTGCCCTCGCCCATTACCCGCTCCAGCTCCTGCTGGACTACTTTCACAAAGACCTGGCCTGGCGTCAGACTGCGCTGAACCTCCTGACCAATAGCACGCTTGCGGACGCCCTCGACAAAGTCCTTCACAACTGGCAGGGCGACGTCCGCCTCCAGCAGCGCCATCCGCACTTCCCGAAGGGTGTCCTTTATATTGTCACCAGTGAGGCGCGCCTGGCCGGAAATCTTGCGCAGACTGCCGGAAAGTCGGTCTTGGAGGTTCTCAAACATGTTGCTCTTCCGTACCCCGGATAAATTGAGTGCGTGAATCGACAGAGCCGGCGAGGACTCCTTGATTCCAGTTGCATAATCGCGACATTATAACCAGACTATCGCCCTGAAACGACCAGCCAGGTCAAATCGGCCCAAACCAGCGCCGATCCCCAGTCAGAACAGTGGTTAATAAGGAAGTCATGGGAACGCTGATTCTCGCGGTCACCTCTCTTTTTCTTTACAGCGTCGGTACCGCGCTGCAGGCCCTTCATTTCAGGGGCCGGGTCCAGAGCAATATCGCCATTACCACCCTGATCGGCGTTCTCGCACTTACCAGCCACGGACTTTTGATTGGTCAGACGGTCCACCACGACGGAGGTTTCGACTTCAGCTTTTTTAAAAGCTCGGTCCTGATTTCCTGGCTGATCGTGTTTCTGTTGCTTGGCCTTAACCTTAAAAAGCCAGTGCAGAGCCTGTTCCTGGGTGTCTACCCTCTGGCAGGCCTTACCATCATTCTTGCTCTTGTTACACACGGTCCCTCGAGACTGGTGTCGGAGCAAAGCTATGGCATGCTCTCCCATATCGCACTTTCGGTGACAGCCTACAGCCTCTTCACCCTGGCGGCCATCCAGGCAGTCCTTCTTTATTTCCAGAATCGCCAACTAAAGCACAACTACAACAGCCTGCTGGTTCGTAACCTGCCACCTTTGCAGACCATGGAGTCCCTGCTGTTTGAAATGGTCTGGGCAGGCGTTGTTATGCTGATCCTGGCAATCGTGACCGGCGCCCTCTTTATAGAAGATCTTTTTGCCCAGAACCTCGCTCACAAGACCCTGTTCTCCATCCTCTCCCTTCTGGTTTTCGTGGCGCTACTAGTCGGCCGTTACACAAAAGGCTGGCGTGGCATTACTGCGAGCCGATGGACACTCGCAGGCTGCGCACTGCTGATGCTGGCCTTTTACGGCAGCAAGTTTGTGCTGGAGCTGATCTTCCAGCGCGGCGGCTGACCACCTGGAGCCCCCGGTATTCTCTTGACACGACACTCGCCAAAACCCTATTTTCGCTACTTGTCAGCAATATAAGGACACCTCTTTTGAACGAAACATCGCTTACCGCGCTGTTTATCCTCCTGGTCGGACTGATCCTGCTCTCCGGTTTCTTCTCAAGCTCTGAAACCGGGATGATGTCCCTGAACCGATACCGCCTGAAACACATGGCCAAAACCGGCCATAAAGGTGCCAAGCGCGCCCAGGGTTTGCTGCAACGCACTGACCAGTTGATCGGCGTAATTCTGATTGGCAACAATTTCGTCAACATCTTTGCATCGTCGATCGCAACCGTTATTGCCATTCGCGTCTGGGGCGATGCCGGCATCGCCATCGCCACCATACTGCTGACAATCGTGATTCTGATCTTCGCGGAAGTCACCCCGAAAACCCTGGCGGCGCTGTTTCCCGAGAAAATCGCCTTTCCAGCCAGCTACATACTTGGGCCACTGCTCAAAATCCTCTATCCCATCGTCTGGGCCGTAAATCTGTTTACCGGCGGCATACTGAAACTTTTGGGGGTTTCCGCCGCCGATGCTGCCAACGACCACCTTAGCCGGGAAGAACTCCGAACCCTGGTGAACGAGGCCGGAGCCCTGATACCAGCCAAACATAAGGACATGCTTGTCAGCATTCTGGATCTGGAGAAAGTGACCGTAAATGACATCATGGTGCCGCGCAATGAGGTGGTCGGTATCGACCTGGAAGATGACACCGACACGATCCTGCGACAGTTGCGCAGCAGCCAACACACGCGGCTTCCGATTTACAAGGGCGACATCAATAACATTCAGGGCATACTGCACCTGCGCAGCGCCTCGAAGCTGCTTCAGCAGGACGAGATCAACAAGGCCATGATCATGCAGCTTTGCCAGGAGCCCTATTTCATTCCGGAAAGCACGCCCCTGAACACCCAGCTGATCAACTTTCAGAAGGGTCGGCGCAGGTTTGGTGTTGTCGTAGACGAGTACGGCGACGTGCTGGGTCTGGCAACCCTCGAGGACATACTTGAAGAAATCGTCGGCGACTTCACGACGGACTATGCTGCCACCAGCCCGGACATTATCCCGCAGGATAACGGAACCTTTATTATCGATGGCACCTCTGCGGTGCGCACGATCAACAAGACACTGGGCTGGAAACTCCCCACGGACGGGCCGAAAACGCTCAATGGCCTGATCACAGAAACCCTTGAGAACATCCCCGACACCAACGTCTGCCTGAAAGTGGACGGCCACCGGGTGGAGGTTCTTCAAATCAAGGACAACGTCGTGAAAGCAGCCATTGTGCACCCGAAAAAACGCAAAAAGCGCTCACTGTCACTGAAACAGTAACCCCCTGAAACCTCCCTCCGGATAGCGCTATAGACTCTTCGGTTATAGCGCCCCACATTCTAGAAAGATCAAAATTTAACCGCCAGCTTGACCCCCGTTGATCCCCCACCAACACTGAAGGAGCGTGCGAAACAAAAACAATCACAAGGAATACGTCCATGAGTCTGACACACACGTTTGGCCTGCTAGCCCATCCTGACCAGGAGTGGGAAGCGATCCGTAACGAATCCGAGTCCGTCACAAAGCTATACGCCGGTCATATCCTGTTATTGGCACTGATTCCAGCGGTTGCCGGTTTCATAGGGACAACCCAGGTGGGCTGGCAGATTGGTGACGGCCAGATTACGAAGTTGTCGGTGACGAGTGCGCTACAGCTATCGATGCTTTTTTATGGGGCCATGCTTGCCGGCATCTTTGTGCTGGGCAAATTCATTGATTTCTTTGCAGCCACTTATGACGCATCGGAGCGAACGCCCAGAGGCGTGACCCTGGCCGCCTACACAGCGACCCCTATTTTCCTGATCGGAGTCATTGCCGCTTATCCGAACATCTGGGTGAACATGCTGGCAGGCCTGGTAGCTGTTGCCTACGCAGTCTACCTGCTTTACGAAGGCTTACCTATCCTGATGAAAATACCCGCGGAAAAGGGCTTCATGTTTGCCTCATCAGTCCTGACTGTGGGTCTGGTAATGTTTGTCGCTCTGCTTGCCATCAGCGTCGTCATCTGGAGCATGGGTATCGGCCCGGTCTATGTGAGTTGAACGCAAACTCATTGGCAAGTCAGCAAGCTGCATGAGGGTGCCTTTCCGGCACCCCATGTTTTTCGAATTTGCTCTCACGTTAGCGTTTGGTCATGTTAACTTTGGATAAAATGCGGTAAATTTAACCAATAACGAGAATTCAAGGATTACCCGCTCGGTCATGTATCCGGTTGAGGCGTAAACAGGAGTCTGCCATGAACAAGCAGTCCGGCATACATTACCTCCGTGAGCACAGGGAAGCCGGAAGTAACAGACCGGTTCCTGCGGAGGTCACCCGCATCCGGGACACCGTTGTCGCCGGACTCGGTGATTTGCTGCAGGGCGCCTTCGACGCCGTGGACGATTCGCTGTTCGAGTTGGCCAACAATGCCCGCAGCAATAATGAACAAAACCGGTATTTCGAAGCGATGCGTGAAATACGCATCAAACGGAAGGGCGTAGAGCGGCACTTCCAGAACACCGTTGCCCAGTACTTCGCCAACCCCCCTCATACCGGCCCGCTTCAGGAGGAAAACCTGAGCAAGCAGGCCAGCGCAGACACACTCGCCCTGGTGGGCAATGACGACCTGGAAGAGCAGGTTGCCCTCAACGCCATGATCACCAAGGCGAAAGCGCACTTTCAGGGCCCCCTGCTTCAACTCCAGACCCGCTTCAGCCAGGTGTACCCGGAAGCCACCGACGAATCACCGGTGAATCCCATGGCACCTGAACATCTTTGCAGCGCCTTTACTGAGGCGATACAGGCTCTGGAAATCCAGATTCGGGAACGTCTGATTCTGCTGAAGCAGTTTGACCGCTACGTTGTCTCCAATCTGGGCATGCTTCTGGACGAAGCCAATCGCATACTGATTCAGGCCGGCATCATTCCGAATTTCAGGTATCACGGGAAAGCCGGTAAGCAGCACGAGGCCTCTGGGGCGAAGACGGCGAGCTCTGCCAAAGGCGAGCCGGACACGGCAGACACATCAACCCGAGACGGCAGCCAGGAATATGCAGGCAGCAGCGCCGTCTTCGAGCAAATTCGCCAGATGCTGGCATTGCAAAGGGCCAACGCGGGCATACCCCCAAGAGCATCTGATCCTGCAGTGAGAGTTATCGGGGACTCTGAGTTAGCAAGCCTGCTTAATGCATTGCCAATTGCCAACGCTTCCTGGCAGAACCAGAGCAACCTGAGTGATGGAGAACCTGTAAGTGTAGACCTCAGGCAGTTGGTACACCAACTCCTCCAGGAAGAGGCTGACCATGGTGATGGGCGAAAACCTGCACTGAACGAGGTCGATGAAGACCTGATTAACCTCGTCTCCATGCTATTTGAATTCATCCTGGACGACTACAATCTCTCGGCACCTGTACAGGTACTCATCAGTCGTCTGCAGATACCAATCCTTAAGGTTGTCATTCGGGACAAGAGCTTTTTCAGTCGCTCCACACATCCGGCTCGCAGGCTCCTTAACTCGCTTGCCCGTGCAGGGATTGGCTGGAGCAATAGTGACGAAAAATCAAAGGATAAGCTCTACGACCAGATTCACAACATAGTACAACGCATTCTCAACGAGTTTGATGGTGACGTCTCGCTATTCGAAAAACTGAATCAGGAGTTCGAAGAGTTTCTCGAGCGCGAAAACCGCAAGGCGTCACTTGTAGAGCAGCGAACCCGAGAGTCGGAAAGAGGACGTATCAAATCCCAGGCGGCACAACAAACGGTCGACAACCTGCTGAAAAAGAAGGTGTCGCGCTATAGATTGCCGCAACCGGTGCACGACATTTTGATGAACGGTTGGAGCCGTGTCCTTTTCCTTGCCTATCTGCGCGACGATGTCGAACATCGCTGGAACTCCACAGTAAAGGTTGTTGATGATCTCATCTGGTGCCTGCACCCCCATCAAGAGGACGACGAGAGGGACCAATGGGTGCGGGTGGTTCCAAGCTTGCTGAAATCACTCAGGTCAGGCCTTGAAGAAGTTTCCTACAATTCGTCCAAGCTCGATGAAATGATGGGACAACTTAAACATGAACTGGCGGAAGCCTTCCGAACCAATGCAGTAATTGAGCCTCGACCCAATGCGACACCTTCACCCGACGAGGATGAAGAAAACCTTTCCCAAAAACAGACCAACAAGCGGCAAGAATTGGACGACGCAGCCGTGTCTGAGTATGTCGTTCAGATAGATGGTTTGCAGATCGGCAACTGGGTGGAGTTCCGTCTCGTGAATGGCGCCAATTTCCGGTGCAAGCTATCCGCCATCATTGACGAAGCAGACTGTTTTGTCTTTGTGAACCGGATGGGGCTGAAGGTTATTGAGAAAACCCGAATTGAACTGGCTCATGAAATGCGGCGCGGCCGGCTGACCCTGCTTGAGCAGGGGGCGCTGATTGACCGGGCCCTTGATGCGGTCGTCGGCACCCTGCGGAGCAAGACTGCCTGACGCCAATGCCTGAAAAAAGCAGTCCACATGTCCTGCCGGCTCCTTACCGTCTGGGGTTGGCAGTATCTCTGGCACTATTCCTTCACACATTGCTGCTGTCAGGTATCCCGGCCCCCGTGGAAGAACAGGCGGTCACCCATAAGGACAGTGTCCGTTTCGAGCTGGTACCTCGGGGCGCTCGTGAAACCACAGCGAATACGCCTGAGAACTCCAGCCCGAGCCCGGCCAAATCAAGGATTCCACCTTTCGAGATTGATCCTCCGCGCCCCGAATCCGCTCCGGAACCGGAGATTGTCACTACAAATCAACCGCAAACCACAACACCGAGTGAGCAGACTAATACCCGTTCTCCCGAAAGCCCGGCGGCCGAAAAAAGCATCAGCGCCAATGCCGGTGCAGAGCCAGAGCCGACTCCGGAAAATCCAGACGAGAAGGTAACACGGATCACTGAGTCGCCGGCCGAACTGGACCCTTACGTGGTCAAGTTGGCCATCCACCTGGCACGGGAGCTGGAAAAACTGAGAGTACCGGCTTTAAGGGATTTGACCGAGACAGTGGCCATGGAAGTGGAACTGCAACTGCTGGCAAATGGTGCCCTGACCCGAGCAAAGGTGCTGAGTTCTACAGGTATCAGGACTATCGACGAAGCTGGATATCGGGCGGCTCTGGCAGCGAGCCCCTACCCCCAGCCACCAAAAGATGGCGAAAACCGAAACCGCTTCGAGGTCGAACTGTTATTTACCCCGAAACGGCTCTGATCAGCAACGATATCAGGCTTCTGCCTGCTTCGCGGCCTCTTTTACAAGCTTGGCCAGTTCACCGCTCTCGGACATTTCCAGAACGATGTCACAACCACCAACCAGCTCACCGTTGATATAGAGCTGGGGATAGGTCGGCCAGCTGGAGTAAACCTTGAGGGCCTCACGAAGCTCCTGGTTATCCAGGATATTCACAAAAGCAAAGCGCTCGCCGCAAGCCATCACTGCCTGTACCGTCTTGGCAGAGAATCCACACTGTGGCGCCTGAGGGCTACCCTTCATGTAAAGGATGATCGGATTCTCTTCGAGCTGGCTTTTGATAGTTTCATTGATATCCATGAACATTTACCTCTGTTGGAACAGTCTTGCCACACGGCTATTTTCCTGGCGTCATTGTACACGGGTGCCGAACCCCTCACCAAACCCCTTGATTTGACCTCGCGCAACGCCTGCAGTTCCAGCCCTGTTACAGCGTTGTCATACCTGCTTCGAAGGGCTAGACTTGATGCCCCATTTTTTCAGCCAACGTTCAGGCAATCCCGCCAGCTGCGGGGTTCGTTGAGATAAGGGCCATCCCATGGCGGCAAGACATTTTCTGACATTGAATGACATGACAACCACCGAGCTGGAAAGCCTGGTTGATCATGCCTCGGCATTGCGCAACGAGTGGCGGCAAGGCAAGGTTCGGGACTCCCTGAAAAACCGGGTGCTGGCGATGATCTTCGAGAAATCGTCTACCCGAACCAGAGTGTCCTTTGAAGCCGGCATGGCCCAGCTTGGTGGCTCCGCAATGTTCCTGTCGCCCAGGGATACGCAGCTTGGCCGCGGTGAACCTATTGAAGACTCCGCTATCGTTATATCCAGCATGGTGGATGCGGTGATGATCCGCACCTTTGCCCATGAAACCGTGGAGCGGTTCGCAGCAGCATCCCGGGTCCCGGTAATTAATGCCCTGACCGACGATTTCCACCCCTGCCAGCTGCTGGCTGACATGCAGACTTATCGTGAGCACCGTGGCAGCATCCGTGGTGCCACGGTGGCCTGGATCGGCGACGGAAATAACATGTGCCACTCATACATCAACGCTGCCGCCCAGTTTGATTTCAACCTGAACATTGCCTGCCCCGAAGGTTACGAACCGGCCGAGGCACTGCTAAAGGACCACGGAGACCGGGTCAAGGTCGTTCGGGATCCCGCAGAGGCAGCCCGCAACGCCCAGCTTCTGGTAACCGATGTCTGGGCCTCCATGGGCCAGGAAGACGAGCAGAAGGCTCGCGAAAAAGCATTCAGTGGCTATCAGATCAACCCGGAACTGCTTGCTCTGGCCGATAAGGATGCGCTCTTCATGCATTGTCTGCCTGCCCATCGTGGCGAGGAAATCTCCGCCGATATGATGGAACACCCCGCGTCCGTGGTCTGGGACGAGGCCGAAAACCGTCTGCATGCACAGAAAGCCCTGCTTGAATTTCTCATCCTGAATCGTCTGGACTAATTCATGAGCATAACCGCGCAATCTCCGGCAGACTGGCTGCTTGAGGTCAATAACCTGTCCTGTGGTTACGGCGGGGATTCCGTGGTCAAGGACGTCAGCTTTGCCCTGAGTCATGGCGACATCGGCTGCCTTCTCGGCCCCAGCGGCTGCGGCAAAAGCACCATACTGCGCGCCCTCGCTGGTTTTCTCCCGCTCAGCGGTGGCGAAATCTGCCTGCAATCACAGACCATCAGCCTGCCTGGGCGCACGTTACCGCCGGAAAAACGGCGAATCGGCATGGTGTTTCAGGATTACGCGCTGTTTCCACACCTGACCATTGCTGACAACGTGGGGTTTGGCCTGCGCAACCTGAAAAAGGCAGAAAAGCGCCAAAAGGTCATGGAGCTGCTTAATGTTGTGCACCTGCAGGACCTGGCCGACAACTACCCCCACGAACTATCCGGCGGCCAACAGCAACGGGTTGCTCTGGCACGCGCCCTGGCACCCGAACCGACCCTGATCCTGCTGGATGAGCCTTTTTCCAACCTGGACGCGGATCTGCGCCGGCGCCTGAGCCTGGATGTACGGGAAATTCTCAAGACTCTGGGCATCAGTGCCATCCTGGTCACCCACGACCAGCAGGAAGCCTTCGCGATGTGCGATCAGGTCGCGGTGTTGCGGAACGGCAGGATCCAGCAGTGGGATGTCCCCTACAACCTCTACCATGAACCGGCGAATCGTTTCGTGGCCAGTTTCGTCGGCCAGGGCGGCTTTATCCCGGGCACCGCCCTCGGGCCGGACACTATCGAATCCGAACTGGGCGTGATCCATGGTAACCGGGCCTACCGATGGGAGCCCGGCACCCTGGTGGACGTGCTGATCCGCCCTGATGACATTGTCCACGACCCTGATTCGGATCTGCAGCCAAAGGTCGTTGAAAAAACCTTTGCCGGCACTTCAACCCTGTACCGTTTCCGGTGCTCCGAAGACACGGAATTCGAGGCCCTGTTCCGCAGCCACCTGGATTTCAATCTGGGCGAGCATGTTCCGGTGCGAGTCGAGGCTGATCACCTGATCGCCTTCGAACGCACCTCCTGAGGCCACCAACTAGTTGTTGCAGACCCGCTCAACGGCATCCAGCCAGCCAGCATAAAGCGATTCTCTCAGAGCCGGGCGCGTTTCGGGGTGGAACTGCCGCTCGCATTCCCACAGCCCGGAAATCTGTTCAAGACTATCGAAAACACCGGTCTGCAGCCCCGCAAGGTAGGCCGCGCCAAGAGCGGTCGTTTCTGTTACCCAGGGCCGATCAACGGTGACATTCAGTATGTCGGCCAGAAACTGCATCACCCAGTCGTTCACCACCATACCGCCATCCACGCGCAGCGATTCAAGTCGGGCACCATCGTTCTGAATCGCACGCACCAGATCCTTCGTCTGATAACAGACCGACTGAAGGCCTGCGGTAACAATCTCGCCAATTCCAGTATCCCGGGTCAGGCCCATAATGGCGCCGCGTGCGTGCGGGTCCCAATGAGGTGCCCCCAGACCGGTAAACGCCGGGACCAGGTACACCGGATTGTCGACTCCGACTGCCTCCGCGTGGGCCGAGGATTCATTGGCGTGAGAGATCAACTTGAGCCCGTCCCGCAGCCATTGCATGGCAGCACCGGCGACAAAAATGCTGCCCTCCACCGCGTAACAGGGCTTGCCGTTCAGGCGATAGGCCATGGTCGTCAGCAGCCGGTTCTCGGACCGAACGGCGTCATCGCCGGTGTTGAGCATAAGGAAGCAACCGGTACCATAGGTGCTTTTGGCCATGCCAGGACTAAAGCACGCCTGCCCTACCAGGGCCGCGTGCTGATCTCCAGCAATACCGGCAATCATCACCGGAGCACCTAACCACCGCGTTTCAGCAGTGCCATAATCTGCTGAGCTGTCCAGAACCTCTGGCAAAAGGGGGCGGGGCACACGGAAAAGGGTCAGAAGGTCGTCATCCCAGTCTTGCTCGTGAATATTGAAGAGGGCGGTTCTGGACGCATTGGTGGCATCGGTACAGTGGGATTTGCCATCGGTCAGGTTCCAGAGCAGCCAGCTGTCCACGGTCCCGAAAGCCAGGTCACCGGATTCAGCCCGACGCCGCGCGCCTTCCACGTTATCCAGGATCCAGGCTATCTTGGTGGCCGAGAAGTAAGGATCAATCAACAGCCCGGTACGGTCGACAACCATGTCCTCATGGCCGTCAGATTTCAGCTTGGTGCACCAGGACGCCGTTCGTCGATCCTGCCACACAATGGCGTGGTAGATCGGCTCGCCAGTTGCCCTGTCCCAGATTACCGTTGTTTCTCGCTGGTTGGTGATGCCAATGCCCGCCAGTTCTGAGGCTTCGATGCCTGCTTTTTCGAGTGCTCCACGACACACCGCCAGGGTGCTGTCCCAGATCTCTCGAGCATCGTGTTCTACCCAGCCGTCTCTGGGGAAATACTGGTGAAATTCCTGCTGATCGCTGGCAACGCTGTTTCCCGTTTGGTCGAAGACAATGGCTCGGGAACTGGTTGTCCCCTGATCGATGGCAAGCAGATAACGGGTCATGAATGGCCTCCTGTTGTTTTCGAGGATTCTAACAGCAGAGCAGCCGGTAAAGGGTGACCGATACGGAATTTGGGAACAGCCATAAAAAAAGGGCCGGAAAAGCCGGCCCTCAAATGACGAATGAAACAAGGAAAGTTCGTAAGAACTACAACCTCAAAAGTCATCCCTTACGCTTTCGATTATTCATCAGGCAGCGGAAAACTTCCGTAGTGCTTGTGTAGTCGCATTGTTACATCAGGTGAGGCAATGAGCCCTGCATCACACAATTGAGTCCACAGGTTTTTTTCTTGGCCAGACCAGGCTGAATTTTGCGCCCCCAAGCGTGTCGCTTCTACTGACAAAAGCGTGGCCCCCATGCCAGTAGAGGATGCGGCGTACGATAGACAAACCAAGGCCGTAACCTCCGGAAGTACGGGTGCGACTGTCATCCAGACGGGCAAACGCGGTGAAGACTTTCTCCCAGTCTTCCTCGGGAATGCCGGGCCCATCGTCCTCAACGTCGATGCGGCAGTTGTCCTCATCAAAGTGGCAACTTACCAATACCTTGCCCGCAGCATAGCGGCCGGCATTGCCCACCAGATTCTGGATCGCCCGATGCAGGTACCGAGGCTCGATATCCGACAACGCCCAACGCTCGGAGATCTCATCGATGTTCCCCTCAATATCCAACTCGGGCCGAACCATCTGCTGTTCAGAAACCACCTGACGGACAATATCGGTGACCGAATTTTCCTGAAGCGAAAATACCGGACCACCCTGCTCCAGTCGGGCGTAGGTCAGGATCTCGTCGATCAGCTCGTCCAGCTCCTGGATATCGCCATCAATGCCATCCAGCTGCTTCTGAAGCGCAGCCTGGTCCTGGCAGTCTTCAATCATCTGGACGCCAAAGCGAATCCTGGCCACCGGGGTACGTAATTCGTGAGATACGGCATGGATCATTTCCCGCTGCACCTGTACCAGGCGCTGTATGTGCTCGGCCATCCCGTTGAATGACGAGGCCAGACGCGTCACCAGCGTCCCTTCGCCGGTCTGGACCCGGGCACCCATTTCGCCACGGGCGATTCGCACCGCCACAGACTCGACAGTTCTGAGATTGCTATCAACCTCCCGGAGTGCGAGGAACAGGGCGACAGCCAGCACCCCACCCAGCACCAGCACCAGCAGCAGGACAACCGGCCATGCCCAGGCATTGAACGCAGGGGGCATATCGATCCGGTACAGCTCGCCATCGGCAAGCTGAACAATCACCCGGCCACAACCGTCCGAATCGTCGGTATAGAAGGCAAGACCACGTTCGGCAACCTGATCCAGAACGTCCGGGTCCGGTAACAGGTCGGCATCGTCCAGAGGGTAGACTTCCACGTTGAGAGACCGGGCCATCTGAGCGGCAACATTCAGACGATCGTCCACCGAGGCTGAATCGAGATGCCATCGGAAGATCAGTCCTATGGTCTCTGATACGTCCCTGTATGGCTCGCTCAGACGAAGTTGCAAAACCTCCCCGGCAAGCCCGGTAACCAGTACCCGGTATCCCACGTCACTCTCGATACCAACCACCTGGCCGTAACCAAGCCGCTCCAGGGCCACCGGGGACAGGTTGAACCGGGAAGGGGCGCCGACGCGAAGATCTACCGTCGATGTAAGCCAATGATACTGTTGAACGGGTGCCGGAGCAGTCGCCAACCAGCGCATCAGGGGCTCAGGAAATCGTTCGTGCCAGAACTGCGAGCGTACCGTATTGATACCGGTGAACAGCAGGACACATAACAGGACCACCAACGCAGTCAGGCCGGCAAGGCGGGCGTAGAGCTTGAGAAAGAACTTCAGGGGCATGATACCAACCCTGGCATGGAACACCGGCGTGCGGGCGAGGGGCACACCGGCTCCAGAGACTGAATCGTCAGGCTTCCTTTACGAACAGGTAGCCTTTGCTGCGAACGGTCTTGATGCGCCGCGGATGGATGGGGTCATCGCCGATTTTGGGACGAATCCGTGACACGCGAACATCAATGGAACGGTCCTGACCATCGTACTCAATGCCGCGCAACGCGGTGAAGATCTCTTCCCGGCTGAGTACGCGACCGGCGTTGCTCGCCAGTAACCAGAGCAGATCAAATTCGGCACTGGTCAGATCGATGCTTTCATCATTCAACCAGGCTTCGCGCATGGAGCGGTCTACGACCAGATCGTTGAACTGGAGACGCACCGGTTCTTCGCCGCCTGCCTCGTCACCCGCACCCTGCCCGGTCTCGGTAATCCGACGCAGCATGGCACGTATGCGTGCCAGCAGAACCCGCGGCTTGACTGGTTTGCCGATGTAATCATCCGCCCCCATTTCGAGACCCAGAACCTGGTCCAGATCATCGGTGCGGGCGGTCAGCATAATGATTGGGCCGGAATAGAAGGGGCGCACCCTACGGCAAATAGACAGCCCGTCTTCACCCGGCAACATCAGATCCAGCACCACCAGATCCGGTTGCTCGTTACGGATCCGCTCTACTGCGGGGCCGCCGTGAGTTTCCAGGGAGACAGTCAACCCGTTGCTTTCAAGGTATTCGCGGGTTAATTCCGCCAACCGCTCGTCGTCTTCGACAATCAGAATTCGCCAACTTTCGTTTGTCTGTTCCACGCCATCCATCTCTGGTTTTGTTATTCCGGTTTCAGGTCATTCTGTGTACCTGACAATACAGGCAACCTGCTGTAACAGCAATTATACATGCTATTCAGAAATATACATGGAACCGGTGCTTCGTTACACCCTGTGACACAGCTCCCGCAAACGCCCATTCACCCCCTGGTGTCACAGACACGTCACGTCGCGGTCACCGATGTGTCATACCGGCTTCATAGGCTTGTCGGGAAATGGAAACAAAAGAGACGACGCCATGACCACACAAACCGCGAAAGCCCGCCGCAGCGCCCGTCGCCTGAAAACCGACATGACCCGATGCCCGAAACAGGTTGAGGCCGCCCAGCGGCTGCGTTACCGGGTCTTCTCGGAAGAGTATGGCAGCGATCTGGGCGCACAGACGCCAGGAATCGACGCCGACGAGTTCGACACCGTCTGTGATCACCTGATCGTAACCGACCTGGATTCCGGCGATCTGGTCGCAACCACCCGAATCCTGCATCAGGCAGACGCGCAAGCCGTTGGCGGGTTTTACTCCGCCGGCGAGTTCGACCTGAGCGCCCTGTACAAACTCCCTGGAACCATCGCCGAACTGGGTCGCACCTGCGTTCACCCGGACTACCGCAACGGTGCAACCATCAGCCTGCTCTGGTCGGCAGTCGCCGAATATCTGGTTGAACGCGGTGTTGACTACATGATCGGCTGCGCGAGTATCGGTATGTCCGACGGAGGGCTGAAGGCCTGGCGCATCGCCCGCCATCTCCAGAACGAATACCTGGCCGACCCGGCCTTTCTGGTCAAACCGCTCCGGGCAATGCCGCACCTGACCCACACCCGGGACAACGATCGCCCGGTGGACGTCCCCGCCCTGATCCGAGCCTACATGCGCCTCGGCGCCCGGGTCTGCGGTGAACCCTGCTGGGATCCGGATTTTCGTTGTGCCGATTTGCTGGTCTTGCTGGAAGTCAGCAAACTGGCCGGCCGTTACAGCCGACACTTCATGCGCGCGGCGTCCTGAATCCTGGGGGTTGATCAATGAACTGGCTGAGACTCTGCGTTCGCGTGACGGCCTTTGTGGCCTTTCTCGCGGCCACCACCCTATTGGCCGCCGGTTTGCGGATCACTGAAATGGTTACCCGCAAAACCATTGATCGTACCCCCTGGGCAAGATTCTGCTTCCGATGGGCCTGCCGATGCCTGGGACTGAACATTCATCAACACGGTTCGCCATCGAACGATACCGTACTCTTCGTCAGCAACCACATCAGCTGGTCGGATATTCCGATTCTGGGGAGCCTCGCGCCGATTCGCTTCCTGTCGAAAGCGGAGGTCGGCCAGTGGCCGCTCATTGGCTGGCTGGCTCGACAGGCCGGCACGCTCTTCATTCATCGCGGGGGTGGCCAGGCTCGACGCGTTCGGGGACAGATCATCGAGAATTTGCAGGCCGGAGAGAATGTCCTGGTATACCCGGAAGGAACCACCAGCGCAGGCCTGACCGTATTGCCTTTCCATGGCCTCTTGCTCAGGGCCGCCCCGGAAAGCAAAACACCAATCCAGCCAGTGACCATTACCTATCGCAGAGACGGCCGACCTGACCATCTGGCTCCCTTTATCGGAGAGGATGAGTTCCACAGCCACCTGCTGCGAATGCTCAGACAGCCCTCTGCACGGGTCGACGTTGTTTTCCACGAACCGGTGCAATCGCCAGAGGAAGTGCCGACCGCGGAGCTGGCCGCCAGCCTGCGACAAACAGTGCTCGACGGCCTAACGCGGGTTTACAGTGGCAAGTTCGACCAGCAGGAAACAAATCTGCTCAGAACAGAGGACGTCCCTGGGCTACCTCATCTTCCGTCGCTTCACGGCGGCCGACGATCTCCAGATCGAAGTACAGGGTGAATCCCGCCAGTGGGTGATTGGCATCCACCTTTACCAGGTTGCCGTCGATCCCGACAACCTGCACGATCTGCGCTTCATCGCCGGTATTGGTCTGGAACTTCATACCAATCTGCAGGTTCTCAATGCCCTCGAACAATGAGCGCGGCACCTTGCGCACCAGTTCCGGCTTGTGTTCGCCATACGCCATGGCGGGTGGCACCGTTACTTCCAGGCAATCCCCAACATTGCGGTCTTTCACCGCCTGCTGAATTCCCTCAATAATCTCAGGGCTGCCGTAGACAAAGTGCAGAGGCTCACTGCCCTCGGAAGTATCAACCAGCTCGCCGATCTTGTTTTTCAGTACGTAGTGAACGGTAAAAACGTCGGGTCTTGCTTGTGAAGCTGTCATCAGGTTTTCGAGTTTCCTGTATCCGGTGGTGTTTCGAGCTGCTGCAGGCCATGAATAACCAGTCGCTGATCCAGCTTGTCCCGCAATCCTGAAGGGTCGCTCAGCCCCATGCGTTCAAGCAGGGCTCCATAACGGCCTTCGTCATCCCGGGCCCGGAGGGCCTGTAACAGGGTTGATATTTTACCACGACGAGTGGCCGTTGCGGCCTTGAGCCCCTTAAGGGCTTTCCCCAACGTCAGCTCTTCGTCGGTAAAGTCCCTGCCAAACGGGAACGGCGGGAACAGGCTGGCATCCCCCGCAGCCGCAACAGCGCGCCGAATTGCTTGCGGCGTGTTGTTACACCAGTCGGCAGGCAGCTTGAACCCGGGATCCACCTTCCCTGCCTTCTGGGCTTTTTTCAGGAGTTCCTGCTGGAACCGGGAGTCGGCAATGCGGATCAGCCGAAGGAAAACCTGCTCGTCGGACTGCCCCCTCAGGTCAGCAATTCCGTACTCGGTGATCACAATATCCCGCAGGTGCCGGGGAATGGTGCAATGACCATAATTGAAGACAATATTGGAAAGCACCTTGCCGTGGGATGAGCGAGTGCTACGCAGCGACAGGATCGAACGGGCGCCCGGCAACTCGTGGGCCATGGCAACGAAGTTGTACTGACCGCCAACACCGCTGACCACACGGCCATCCTCAAGGCCATCCGATACTCCGGCGCCGTTGAGGGTGTACATCATGGCCGAATTGATAAAGCGGCCATGAACGCGCTGCGCGGCTTTCAGCTTCTGGTCACCAAACGGGTGATCGTACAGGTGGTTGATGAAATTCACGCTGGTCATGCAAATTTTTGCACGCTGCTCGTCGTTCATCTCGCGGAGGTACTGGTAAAACTGCTCAGGACCAACGTAAAAACCGCCGTGCATGGCGATACCACCCGTCAGCCGCTCACCAAGAATCAGCGTTTCGATGGCCTCTCGGGCTTCCGGGTTATCCAGGTCACCCTCCACCGACTGGTCTCCAACCCGTAGCCGGCCGCCCTTGAATTCAACGGACTCCCGGAAAATCCCATGCCGTGCGAGCCAATGGACATCCTTTGCCCGGAGTGGGCTATCGATCAGCTTCTCCCGGCGCAGGACATCCAGCGTCGCAAGCGAAACCTCCTCGCTGATGTCACCACGATTGAGCAACGCCTGAAGACCAGCATGATCGTACACTTCACGGCTGAGTATGCCTTCCTGCATCAGGTACAGAAAACCATCCACCATCATTTCGCTGCAACCATATAGCCCCTTTTCGAAGGGCCCCGTGCCACCATCTTCCCTGACCACCGGAAACTTCTGGTCAACGTTCAGATGATCAAACACTTTCCGCCAGGCATCGTTGTGACTGTGCCGAAGAATCGCGCTGTGGACCAGAGCAGCGCCCAGTGAGCCGATACCAACCTGAAGGGTGCCTCCATCCTTTAGCAGGGTACTGGCATAAAACCCGATCATGTGGTCTTCCGGGCTGACCGACATCTGGGGGGCCGAGAACAGCGGGTAATCACTGGAGGGTTGATCCAGCAGCACATCGAACCGGTCTGCCTCGATGGCCGCATGATGTCCTAGCCAGGGAAGGTTTTTGTTCATCTCGGCCACCAGAGCAACCGGCGAGCCGGCTGCTTCCCGCTCCCGCAGCAGCGGAATCAGGTCCAGGGTCAGATCAGGATTGCAACTCAGGCTGACTAGCCCGGGCTGTCCGTGCGCTTCGCCTGGCGCCACCATCTGGGCGACCACGTTGACCCCAACAGCCATCAGATCGCGAACAGCGTGGGTGTAGTTGGTACAAACATAATGCCGTTGCTGGGAACGATTGTTCAGGTAACTACCGGCCTTGAAGAAGAATTCCGAGACCTGGACATTTTGGGGAAGGCGATTGGCGGAGACATCACGGGCATAGGCCAGTTCCGGAATTCGACCATAGAGGCGTTCTACAAATGGCCCCATGAAGCGCTTCTCCAGTGAGGAACCACCCTTTGGCGCCAACAGCGACAGCGCCGTCACAATATGCAGACGAATTTCCGGATCTTCCTTGGCCCGCTGGTACAGCGCGTTCACGAAGCGGACCGGCTTCCCGAGCCCGAGCGGCAACCCCAGTGTGATTTCCTTGCCAACCCGGCGAATCACCTCATCAACGCAGGCATTCACATCATTCGATAACTGCCCTCTATCACCCGCCATTACCAAGCTCCTTATCGGCTATTCAGCATGTTAGTGTCCCGTCTGGTTAATTCGCTGACCTACTGCGTGGCGCTGAGACCCCTGGCCAAGGCGCCAGCGCGCAGGTGTGGTGGCTCCCCATCAAGTGCTGGCAACACCGGCCAGGGGCCTCAGCGCTGCGCCCTCCGGGAGCCACTGAGAGCCTTGATAGCAGCGTTGCGCTGACTCGATTTGGAACCACCAAACCTTCGCCATCGCGCCTTGCTCTCAAGGCTCTCAGTGGCTCAGTAGGTCAGCGAATTAACCAGACGGGACACTAGCGGCGATGATCACACGTCGATCGGACACAGACAATGCGCCAGATCATGATTCTGCGGTTTGTCCGATTTGGGGGAGTCAGGAGCTGAAGAACAGGGGTTTGAGTTTCAGAAGTTCCACTTCAGATTCAGGCAGGCGCCCTCATTCAGAAGTGCAATGCCATGGTCAGCCTGTGCCGGATCAGATGCGTAGTGTTTGCCGGAGTGCTTGGAGCGGGTAAGCGTCAGGCTCAGCAAGCGGGAACCGATTTCAGTAAAGGCGTCAGAACTGTCCTCTTCGAAATCGCCGGATACCCGTTCCTGCACTTCGAAGATCTGCTCGCTGGTTGTCGTGCTCTCGACCTGCTCGAATACGCGCTCGGACGCTTCGGCGCGAACGACGAAAGCAACGAGATTGAGAGCGAGTAATGCGACAAAGATGCGAATAATCATGACACTGCCTGAGACCTTTTTTCCGACAGGGGAGTCTACGGATACCTTAGGCTTAAGTCTAATGATTACAGGCCGGAAAGATGTGAATCTGCACACAAAGACGCCGACTTTTTGTCACGAGATCAGCATGTTTTTGTCAATTTATGATCCCCGATATTTCAGAGTGTAACAGCGCCTCCGGCCAGCGCCTGATGACCGGAGGTAAAAGCCGAAAACCAGCGAACTCAGGGACAGGGATAAGTGAACTCCTGATGGATAGACTCAATGGCTTCGAGTACTGATGGGCTAAGAGAGATCTGCGCCGACCCGATGTTCTCCCGCAACTGCTCCATGGTCGTGGCACCGATGATATTGCTGGTTACGAAACTGCGGCTGTTAACGTACGCCAGCGCCATCTGAACAGGGGACAAGCCGTTTTCACGGGCCAGCTCGACGTAAGCCCGGGTGGCATCCATACCACGACCACTCGTATAGCGGCTGAAACGTTCGTAGAGGGTCATTCGGGCTTTTTCCGGCCACTTCCCGCCGAGGTATTTGCCAGACAACATGCCAAAGGCCAGGGGCGAGTAAGCCAGCAAGCCGGTCTGCTCCCGGTGGGCGATTTCCGCCATCCCCACCTCGAATGAACGATTCAGGAGGTTATAAGGATTCTGGATACTGGCCACCCTCGGCCAGCCCTTCTCGCCAGCCAGGCGGAGGTACTCCATAGTGCCCCAGGGTGTCTCATTGGACAGCCCGATGTGCCGCACCTTGCCAGAGCGCACCAGTTCATCCAGTGCCTCAAGGGTTTCCTCGATGGGCGTGAAGGACTCCTCGGGGTTGTGTTCATAGCCAAGCTTGCCGAAAAAATTCGTGCTGCGATCCGGCCAGTGCACCTGGTAAAGGTCGATGTAATCCGTCTGCAGGCGTTTGAGGCTGGCGTCGCAGGCTTCATGAATGTGATCGCGGGTAAGGCGGGGGCCATTACGCAGGTACTTCAGGCCATTGCCCGGCCCCGCTACTTTGGAGGCAATCACCAGTTCGTTGCGTTTGCCTCTGCTGGCAAGCCAGTTTCCCAGATAGGTCTCGGTCAACCCCTGGGTTTCCGCCCGGGGCGGAACGGGGTACATCTCTGCGGCATCAATAAAGTTGATGCCCTCGTTTACCGCGTAATCCAGTTGCTCAAACGCCTCCTTTTCGGTGTTCTGTTCACCCCATGTCATGGTACCCAGGCAAATCAGGGTAACGTCGAGATCCGTCTTGCCAAGCTTTCTCGTTTGCATATCGTCTCCGATTCGGTTCGGTTAACGGGTAAAGGGAATGTCACGGGAGTGTCGCATAACTGTCATGCCAGCTTTTCATAGTAGGGGCATGTCAAAGGAAGCACAGGAAACACCGTGACCGAGACCATGCAGGCCACCCGGCGCCAACAACACATTACCATTGTTTCGGAGACTTTTCCGCCGGAAATCAATGGTGTGGCAAATACGCTCAGGCATCTTTGCCAGGGGCTGATGCAGCGTGGGCATCGGGTGACGGTTATACGGCCACGGCAGCAGCATGAGCGCAAAGGCAACTTTGCCAGCGCCGGCGAGGCCCTGTTCACCCGTGAGCATGTGGTGACCGGATTGCCTCTGCCTGGCTATGCGGACCTGCGTTTTGGCCTCGCCCGGACCAGCCACCTGAAAAAACTCCTGGCCGGCGACCGCCCGGACGCAGTCTATGTTGCCACCCAGGGACCACTGGGTGTCGCTGCCACATCAGCTGCGCGCCAGACGGGTATTCCGGTCAGCTCCGGCTTCCACACCAACTTCCACAGCTACAGCCGCTACTACGGCGTTGGCATGCTTGAGCGTTTACTGTGTCTCTACGGCCGCTGGTTCCACAATCGCACCGCCATCACCCTGGTGCCCACCCGAAAAATGCAGCAGACGACAAAAGCCATGGGCATCCCGGCAACCGGTCTCTGGAGTCGGGGCGTCGACTGTCACCGCTTCACGCCCCATAAGCGTGACAGCGCACTACGAGAATCCTGGGGATTGCAGGCCAATGACCGCGCCATTCTTTATGTGGGTCGGCTCGCGCCGGAGAAAAACCTGCGCATGGCGGTCGCCTGCTTTGAACGCATCCGCGGCCTTCATCCCCAGGCCAGGTTCATCCTTGTTGGCGACGGCCCGCTTCGGCGTCAACTGGCCAAGCGCCACCCCGATTACGTGTTCTGCGGCACCCGGCGGGGAGACGACCTGGCCCGACATTATGCCTCGGGCGATCTGTTCCTGTTTCCCAGCAAGACCGACACCTTTGGCAACGTGGTACTGGAGGCCATGGCAAGCGGCCTGGGTGTTGTCAGCTTTGACGACGCGGCAGCAGCCGAACACATCCGCCACGAGGAAAACGGCATGAAGGTGCCACTGGATCAGGACGAGGCTTACGTGGACAGTGCACTCCGACTGGCCGATCAGCCGACCTTGCTGAACCGTATCAGGGCCCAGGCAAGGCTGGACGCCCTGGAACAGAGCTGGAATTCCCAGATCGAACAGTTTGAACAACTGGTTTTCAATCAACCCGCAAAGGCCGGATACCATGCCATCAACAAGCAAAGCGTCTCGCTTCTTTGAACTGGCAGACCAGCGGGAAGTCGCTTTCTGCCAGTCTATCAACCGCGCTGTTCGTTTCCGGCCAGCCCTTGGTTATTTCCGGCTGGTAAGCCGACTGGGTGACGGCTGGTTCTGGTATGCCCTGATCCTGTCGATCCCTTTTCTTTATCCGGAGTCGGGGCCTGGGCTAGCGCTGCTCATGGCGCTGACCGGCCTTACCTGTACCGTCAGCTACAAGCTTCTGAAGCGCTGGCTAATCCGGGAACGCCCTTTCATATCCTTTCCTGCCATCGACTGCGGCACACCACCCCTGGACCGCTACAGCTTTCCCTCCGGCCATACCCTTCACGCTGCCTGCTTCCAGGTTATGCTGACCGTGGCCGAACCGGCGCTGGCAATGATGGTGCTGCCATTTACCCTCAGTGTCGCCGCATCACGGGTAGTCCTGGGGCTGCACTACCCCAGCGACGTCGCCGCGGGCGCTCTGATCGGCGGGCTGATGGGTTACATGGCCATGAACTGGCTGCACTTCTAATCAAACAAACGCAACTGGGTAACCGGGGCGTCATCATTGCGGAAACGCACACCGAGACCCAACAGCCGAACCGGTCGCTCCCGGTTGGTCACCAGTTCCGCCAGCAGCGGCAGATAATCTTCCAGGGTGGGCTCTTTGATCTGTTCCCGGACCCGCTCCAGGGTATGGGTTGAAAAATCACTGTAGCGGATCTTGATAAAGAGTTTATGGATCGGCTTCCTGCGCGCCTTGCGCGACAGACGAAGGTTGAGGTCGGCTACCAGGGAGGCCATAACGGTTTCGCAGGCGGCCATGTCCGGCAAATCCTGGGAAAAGGTCCGCTCGACGCTGACCGACTTGGCGATCCGCGACACCACGACGGCCCGGTCATCCCGGCCGTGGGCCATCTCGTGGAGGCGGTAGCCCTGCTTTCCGAAGCGCTCAATTAACACATCGGCCCCAAGCGCCTGCATGTCCCCGCAGGTCTTGACCCCCAGAGCGTGGAGTTTCGAGGCCGTCACCTGCCCTACCCCGAACAGCTTCTCCACCGGCAATCCCTGCACGAAACCTTCAACGTCCTCCGGGCGGATCACAAAGAGCCCGTCCGGCTTTTCCCAGTCGCTGGCGATCTTGGCGAGAAATTTATTGGGCGCCACGCCGGCGGAAATGGTAATACCCACTTCCCTGCGTACCCGCTCCCGTAGGTGTCGGGCCATTAGCGTAGCGCTGCCCTTGTGATCGGTCACATCGGAAACGTCCAGAAAAGCTTCATCCAGAGAGAGCGGTTCCACCAGATCCGTCATTTCCCGCAGGATCGCCATCACCTGCTGTGAGACCGCCCGGTAGCGTCCCATATCCGTCGGGACGGTCACCAGGCCCGGGCAAAGGCGACGTGCCTCGCTGCCGGGCATCGCCGAACGCACACCGTAAGCTCGGGCCTTGTAATTGCAGGTGGTTACCACGCCCCGTCCACCATCACCGCCCACTGCCAGCGGCACCTCCCGGAGGCTGGGATCGTCCCGCATCTCCACGGCCGCGTAGAAGCAGTCACAATCCACATGGATGATCTTGCGTTGTGGCATAATCAGAGGGCTCGCGTCGATTCTCTGTACATTTATACAGCCTTGTATCTTAAGCTAACATGCAGAGAATGTCAGGATTCCTGATAAACGGCGCATCAACCATTGCGAGGCCAATATGAGCAATCCGATTCCTGAAGCAGAACGCACTGAAATTGAAGCCGCAGCCTTCCGTCGCCTGGTCAAGCACCTGCGAGAGAACACGGAGGTGCAAAACATCGACCTGATGAACCTGGCGGGTTTTTGCCGTAACTGTCTATCGAAATGGTATCGGGCAGAAGCGGATGAGCGGGGTTTCGAGATCTCTGATCCCCAGGCCCGCGAAGAAATCTACGGCATGCCCTACGAGGAGTGGAAGGCGCTCTATCAGACAGGCCCCAAGCAGGAACACAAATAATGAGCGTTAACGATGCCGTGAGGATTCACCTGGCATCCCTGGACGCTGGTCATGCCAGCTTCAAAGACTCCCTGGCCCTGATCGAACAGCACTTCGAGTATCAGCCCTGTGGTTTCCGGAACGGCCCGCTGGTAAACGCCGAAGGCGAGAATGCCGGGTCCTGCCGGATCTTTGGTCTGGGCCAGTACTGCAATTTGAGTGAAGTCGACACACTGAAACTGTTTGCCGAGCACTATCAGCAGGTTCTGGACGACCCGACCGGTGAGAGCCACGGCAACATCCGACAGTTCATCAGCACCGGATGGTCAGGCATCCGATTTGAAGGCGTGCCGCTCCGGCAACGCCCGAACCCAACCGACAACATCACCAGGGAAGAGACTCCTTCATGAGCGATACCGCCACCTCCGGGGTAAAACAGGGTTTTCAGCTAAAAAGCGCCAGCGTGTCCATGACAGCCCTGGAGCTCTACTACTTTGACGACGGCGAGTTCGAAGACGTACTGCGAGACAAGATCAGCCAGGCACCGGGGTTCTTCAAGGACATTCCGCTCATCATCAGTCTCGAGAAATACCAGGGGCTGGATAGCGAACTGGATTTCTTCAAAATCATTGGTACCTGTCGGCGCAACAACATCCACGTCATTGGCGTGCGCGGTGGCAGCGACGACCAGCGCCGCCTGGCCCGCGGAGCTGCATTGGCGTTGCTGCCGGGCAACGGCCAGCGGGACCGCGCCCATGAAGCGGAGCAGGCTGTCGCGGAGGAAGCGGAAGCGGCGGTTGGCACAGCCTCTACTGGCGCTGCCGGTGACCCACCTCCAGCCAAAATCATCTCCCAGCCTGTACGCTCCGGCCAACAGATCCACGCGCCGGAAGGCGACCTGGTTATTCTGGCGCCGGTACAGGCCGGCGCCGAAGTGCTGGCGGCAGGCAACATCCATGTTTACGGTCCGCTCCGGGGCCGGGCGCTGGCCGGCATCCATGGGGCAGAATCCGCACGAATTTTCTGCCAATCCCTTGAGGCGGAGCTTGTGTCCATCGCGGGACACTATAAAATCTCCGAAGATCTTCAGGACAATGGCTGGAAAAGCGCTGTGCAAATCCAGCTCAGGGACGACCTGCTGGTGGTAACGCCACTGGACAAGGCCTGATATTGAAGCTGAATACAATAACTTGACCGGACAATTCGGCAGACACGACGAATCCACCGAGAAACAGGAACAGAACCTTGGCTAGAATTATTGTCGTTACCTCAGGAAAGGGCGGCGTTGGCAAAACCACCACCAGCGCCTCGATCAGCACCGGCCTTGCCAAACGGGGCCACAAGACAGTGGTCATCGATTTTGACGTTGGCCTGCGCAATCTGGACCTGATCATGAACTGCGAGCGTCGCGTGGTGTACGACTTCGTCAACGTGATCCAGGGCGAAGCAACCCTGAACCAGGCCCTGATCCGCGACAAGCGGGTCGATACCCTCTACATTCTCCCCGCCTCCCAGACCAGGGAAAAGGAAGCACTGACCAAAGAAGGCGTCGAGAAGGTGATCAACGAGCTTTCCGAGACCTTCGATTACATCGTCTGCGACTCCCCCGCCGGCATTGAGCATGGTGCTCTGATGGCGCTGTATTACGCCGATGAAGCGATTGTGGTCACCAACCCCGAAGTGTCCTCGGTCCGGGATTCCGACCGAATTCTGGGCATTCTGCAGAGCAAGTCCCGCCGCGCCGAAATGGGCCAGGATCCGGTCAAGGAACACCTGCTTCTGACGCGCTACAACCCGGCCCGTGTTGAAAAGGGCGAGATGCTGTCTGTAGCGGATGTTGAAGAGATCCTCGCAATTCCGCTGCTGGGTGTCATTCCCGAAAGCCAGGTTGTACTGAATGCGTCAAACCAGGGTTTGCCCGTCATCCTCGAAGAGGACAGCGATGCTGGCCAGGCCTATGAAGACGCCGTCGCGCGCCTGCTGGGTGAGGAGCGGGAACACCGTTTCATGACGTCCCAGAAGAAGGGCTTCTTCTCACGGATGTTCAAGGGGGGCTAAAGGATGAGTTTCCTCGATTATTTCAAGGGCAAGAAAAACAAATCCGCAAGCGTTGCCAAAGAGCGCCTGCAGATTATCGTGGCCCACGAGCGGGGCCAGCGCGAACAACCGGATTACCTGCCACAGCTTCAGCAGGAGCTGCTTGAGGTTATCCGCAAGTACGTCCAGATCAGTGACGACATGGTTCAGGTTGAAGTGGACCGTAACGAAAGTTGCTCGGTACTGGAGCTGAACGTCACGCTACCAGAACGATAAACGGTGTGATCTGGCCTGTCCCGGGTAGGATGGGGCGGGCCATCTCTCACCACCTTGCGAAGTGATCTTCCATCAGTCCTCGCAGGCCTTTAACCTCGATTTTCCCGCCAGCCTCATCCGTCACCGTTCCATTGAAGGTGCCCACATACTGCCGGAAGTTGGATGCCAGCACCCAGGCGTTCAGTTTTTCCTTGCGAACACCGGCCGGAACAAAATGCAGATCAATCCGGCCATCCTCCGTGGTCACATGCCAATCCCTGCCCGGCTGATAGCGATCAAAACGGAACCTTGCCGCGCCCAGTTTGTGGCACACACCATCCAGCCAGAGCGCATTTTCTGTCATCCCCGTTTCGTTAACTCCAGCGGCCAGGTTTAGCCCCACGGACCGGCCATCCGGAAGCTGACCCGCCAGGCAGGCCCAGTTCCAGGCGGTTTCCCGGCGCATGAAGCCGCAGCTCCAGTCAATAGTGCCCCGGGTCTCCTCGTCGCAGCGCCAGATGCGGTGATCCCAACGCACTTCCCCTTCCACCGGCAAGCCAGCTGACTTGCGGGTAAACACCCAGCCATTGTAGCCGGCCGGACACACCAGGCGGAGTGGGTCCCGATCCTCTTTCAAAGTAAGCTCGATACGGATATCACCCGGGGCGGACACCGCAATCGTCCGGCCATCAGCTGTTGGCGCGATTCGCACGTCGACCTCGCCTTTGCTGAATGTTGCCACGCCCTCCTCTGGCAGCGGTTCAATGCGGGTCTGCCTGGCCAATGGCTGAAGGAACGATTGTTCCATCATCTGGCCGGTCTCGAAATCGTAAAGGTAGAAGAACCCGTTTCCCAGCAGTTTAAGATCCACCACCGCCAGGCCAAACACCCATCCCGGACCCATGGCGCTGACGAACTGGAACTGGTTGAAGCGCCACCGCCGGGCCAGCCGTGAACGGGGGCGGTCCATTACCGTACGCAGGTCATAGTCCAGGTAGTTAATCTCTTTGACCGGTTCATCGAGCACCCCGGGAACTATCTGTCCTTTGCCGTTGATCAGCTTTTCCATGGTCATAGTCGTCGTCAGATCAGGCCAATTCGGTGAATCGTATCAGCGGGTCGCTACCTGGTTCACAATCCACTGTTTCTGTGGCCATGCCAGTAAAAGCCTCATGCTAGACTCGGCCCACCATCTGCAAGGAAGTGTACCCTATGAGAAAGAGCATAGCCCATGGCATTACGGGCTGGGCCTCGGTCATCAGCGGGCTTATCTGTGCACTGCTGGTATTTGCCGTTGCCGCCAGTGCCCGGGCTGAACTGCCCACTGAAACCGACGAGCAATGGACACTGCGAAAGGAAGCCGATCATATCCGGGTGTATACCATCGAGCAGCCTGACTCCAGCTTCAAGGCCTTCAAGGCCGTGGCGGTTCTCGATGCACCCATCGAAAACCTGATGGCCGTCATGGCCAACCCCGGCTCCTGTGTTGAGTGGGTGCACAACTGTTCTGAATCCTATGCCTTCGGCGATGGCGAGTTCCATGATCGCTTTGCCTATTCGGTGAATGACATGCCATGGCCGGTGACCGACCGGGACTATGTGCTGCGCATCCGGACGCGGGGCGACCGGGCTTCTGGTGAGATTGTCATGGATCTCAACGCTATGCCCGATCAGCGGGCAGAGAGCAGCAGCCGGGTCAGGGTCGACCGGTCCGACACCCTGTACCGTTTCACCCCGGAAGGAGACAAAACCAGGATGGTCTGGGTTCAGCACACGGATCCCAATGGCTCACTTCCGGGATGGCTGGTGAACTCGCTGCTGGTGGATATTCCGGTGCGCTCCATGGAAGAGCTGGAACGCGTTGCCAACCGGGACAAGTATCGCGGCTATCAACTGGTCTACGATGAGGATGGCCAACTCATTGGCATCAGTCCGCCCGGTTCCTGACCCGTCAGACCTGTGAAGGGATGACGCGCAAGGTATCACGCGCTAAGCTTTCGGAAAGGACTTCATAAGGCAGCCCAGATCAATGACCGTTCTCGCCTACGAGATCATGACACCCAGTATAAAGGCCGTTCCCCAATCCTGGACCATGGACCGCCTGGCACGCTTTCTCACCGACAACGAAATAACCGGCAGCCCTGTCACCGACGACGATGGCGAGATTGTCGGTATTGCCACTCTGAAAGACATCACCGAATTCCGCTGGAACGCCACTCGCTCCGATGCCGACAGGCATCTGACACCAGAGGAACGCGAGGAAGCCCGTCGTCTGCGGATGGTGATCTTTGAAGAAATGGGAAAGGTGCCGGTAGAAGTTCGTGACATCATGACCCCGATCGTTTTATCTGTTGACGAGAAGACGCCGGTGCGCGACATTGCCAATATCATGATGCGCGAGCACCTGCACCGGATCTTTGTCACCAATGATTCAAAAATTACCGGCATCATAACGACTTACGATATGCTGAAAGTGATCTCGGATGAGGAACTCACGCAACGCTGCGCCGATAACGACTGAGCCACCAGAGAGGTAGCGCCACCTATGCCCAGAGCACCGCAAGCTCGCCGAAAGATGTACGTCCTCGACACCAACGTCCTGATCCACGACCCGAACGCCCTCCTCAACTTTGAAGAACATGATGTCATCATCCCGATGACGGTCCTCGAAGAACTCGACAGCCTCAAATCCGGCAAGCAAGCCGTGGCCGCTGACTGCCGGCAGGCGATTCGCAACATCGACAAGTTGCTGGGCGATGCCAGCCCGAAAGTCATCGAAAAGGGTGTACCCATTGTACGTGGCAAGAAGGCCGAGCCCCTGGGCAGTCTTTCGATCCTGATGAGCACCGGCGACAGCGGCAACCACTCGCTGCCCGAGCACCTGAACGACAACAAGATCATCAATACCCTGGCCGCGCTCCAGAACCGCCACAAGTCCCGGGATATTATCCTGGTGTCCAAGGACATCAATATGCGCCTGAAGGCGCGAGGCTTTGGCGTGGAGGCGCAGGACTACCACAACGACCAGTTGCTTGATGACATTGATCTTCTGCCCAAGGGCTATCGGGAATTTCCAAACTCTTTCTGGGACACCATCGAGAAGGTAGAGACCGTTCAGCGGGAAGGCACCACCGAGCACATCCTCAAGCGCGAGGGAGAACTGGCAAAGCTCAACATCAATGAGTTTGTGATCGATGAAATGGGCTTTGTCGGCAAGGTGGTAGACCTTTCAGACACCCAGGTGATCATCAAGGATCTGCACCAGCACGACCTGATGAACGAGGAAGTCTGGGGGCTGGTACCCCGGGACATCTATCAGGCCATGGCGCTGAACCTGCTGCTGGACCCGGATATCCATCTGGTCAATCTCACCGGTTCTGCCGGTTCCGGTAAAACCATCCTGGCCCTGGCCGCCTGTATCGAGATGACCGTGGCCAGCAAGCTTTACAAGCGCATTATCGCCACCCGGTCCACCCAGGGGCTGGATGAGGACATCGGGTTCCTGCCCGGCACCGAGGCTGAAAAAATGGAGCCCTGGCTGGGCGCCATCGTCGACAACCTGGAAGCGCTCCACGAAGACGACGAGAACATGACCGCCAGCGTTGACTACATCCTCAGCAAGGTGCCTCTGCATTTCAAATCCATGAACTATATCCGGGGCCGCAGTTTCCAGCACAGTCTGATCATCATTGACGAGTCCCAGAACCTGACGCCGCACCAGATCAAGACCATTATTACCCGGGCAGGTAATGGCTCGAAGGTAATCTGTCTGGGCAACCTTGCGCAGATCGATACACCCTATCTGAGCGCCCTGAGTTCTGGCCTTACCTATATGACCGAGCGCTTCAAGGGCTTCCGCCATGGCGCCCACATACACCTGCAGGGTGTACCCCGCTCGGTCCTGGCGGAGTTTGCCGAAGCCAATCTCTGACAGTTCAGGACGGGACACAGATAATCGGGATAGGGGGGAGCCATGAGGCTCCACCCCTCCCACACCACCCGGCATGCGGGTCCGCACCGGGCGGTTCGAGACGTTGAGGGTTCACGAGA